>ERZ791871.805-NODE-805-length-33504-cov-34.225066_pt1 | contig 33504 bp, 22 predicted proteins | sample MGYA00510280_ERZ791871 | MGnify/ENA primary metagenome ERZ791871 (study PRJEB30046, sample SAMN00792111) | human gut metagenome | study: EMG produced TPA metagenomics assembly of the A metagenome-wide association study of gut microbiota in type 2...
TGCATCTTATGGACCGCACACGCTACGTCAGCAATCCTGACAATATTCTTTCTGCCGCAACTGTCGTTGCCATAGACACCACACTGTTTTCACTTGAACAAAAAACAGGGATACAGGTTCTTGTGGTTGCAGTAGAGCAGATTGAAGGAGGCGACTGTTTCGATTTCGCATATCGCTTAGGTCAGGAAAACGGTGCAGGCCGGAAAGAAAAGGACAACGGACTGGTTATACTCCTCGTGACAGGAGAACGATGCATCCAGTTTGCCACCGGCTACGGACTTGAAGGTGTATTGCCGGATGCCGTCTGCAAGAAGATACAGGTGAGATATATGAACAAAGCCTTCTCGCAAGGCAACTGGGATGCAGGTATGCTTGCCGGAATAAAAGCCGTCAGAGGATATCTTGACGGAGAAAACGGAACACCAGACAGCCCCTGCTCCGATTCAGGAGGAGATTCCGGAGTACTGTTCATCTTGCTTTTCAGCGTTATAGGTTTCACCATGTTCTATCTTTGGCTTAATGTCAGACGGCAAAGACGCTGTCCGCAATGCCATAAGCAGACCATGAAAGTCATCTCCAGACGTACCATAGCCCAATACCCTACATACCATATTGAAGAAATAGTGTCATGCTGCTCAAACTGTGGCCACTGCGTGCGTAAGGAACAGCGCGTAGACGATGAGAATAATCATCACCACGGCAGACGAAGCGGACCGTTCGGTGGAGGAATCTTCATGGGTGGAGGCTTCGGCCGTGGCGGATTCGGAGGCGGTGGCTTCGGCGGTGGAAGTTTCGGAGGAGGCAGCTTCGGAGGCGGTGGTGCCGGAAGCAAATTCTAATAAACATTTAGACACTGTTTAAACGGTATTTAATTATAGTTTAAACAGTGTCTAAAATACTAATCCACTATCCCAGCATTAGCTCTAATTTTATCCATATCGTATTTATTTTCCGGAATATCCGGTTTCACGGTTTCAAGTTTACATCCGAAAATATTATTATCGAATTTCCCATACAGTGTATTTCCACTCCACCTTATATCCGCTTCTATTGTAGTCTTTTCATATTTAACCACATACGACGACGATGATTTTGCAATAGCTGTATTATCTGATATGGTTACTCCCACAGGAGCTACAGTCTGATTCGAGCTACCTTTATAATTTAAGTGCATGGCCAGCTTACATTCTATAAAGACATTATTTCTCACCACGGCCGATTTCACCGGAGCATACCCATTGAGTGCATTGTTTTTTTCACCTCTTACTACACACAACCCCGACTTGTATCCATCACCTCCAAGCTTTTCCATACGGTTGGATTCCACCACATGTCCTTCGCCTATTATCCTCACACCGCCCGTTGAAGAGATGTCATTGCCAAGAAAATAATTGTCGTGAACCTTACAGTTGTTTCCATGACGAAGAGTCAGAGTGCCCTTACTTTCGTGAAATCCGTTGTATCTGTATATATTGCCACAACTCTTGTTCGAGATTATTTCTCCTTCTTCCCCATGACAATGATAGAAATAATTATGTTCCACAATGCAGTTTGCATCCTGCAGAGATGTACTACTATCGCCTATCCTTATGGTTTCCTGCCCGTTAATGGGCGAATTCTTTGAGTCGCGAAGAGTCATAGGACGTGTAAAATGATTATAGCTTATAACATGCTCCGCCGGTTTACCTTTCTCCAGCCACACCACACACAAGGCACCGATATTACGCTTGTCCTCAAAGCTGCAATGCGTCACCGTATTACCTGTTCCGTATATCGAAATCCACTTAGAGTCATGCTCTGCATCCTGCTCTGTGCCTGTACCGGTAATTGAAGAATTCCGTAGTACACAATGAGACGATGTTTTCTCAAACTTGAACACATACCCCGAAGCGTCAGGAGAAGGATTTTCCCACCTGAACCCATCAATAATCACATGGCTACCATAAACGTTCATCGACGACTTACCCCTGAAGATTACTCCGCCTTTTGTTTCTGATATAAAAACAATTGGCTCATTCTCTGTCCCGTCGCCCCTTAAGGAGACTTTTGAGTCTTCGTATATACCGTCCTTAAGAGCCACGATACTACCCGGTTTAAGGCCGGTAATAGAGTTCAGTTCCGAAACAGAAGACACAAGCACGTCATAGCTGTTTCCATCCTCCTCAGAATCAGTAGTTTCAGAGTCGCTGTCCTCATCTTCCGCATCATTATCCTGACCATTCTGAGAATATTCATCTTTCACATCATGGTTGTCATCTGTGTCATATATATCTCCTGACGGTGAACAGGAGGATAAAAAGGAATAAAGAGAAATAACTATTAATATCTTTATCATAACATTATGAAAAAAGTCAATGGGGAACTATGCATAAATCTTATTATAAAGTTCCCCAATTTACTACAATTACATATTTATGGTAAACAGTATTATTATCTACATAACAAACTACATATTAAATTTGAGGTTCACTTCAATTCTATGGCATACGGTCCTACATATTTTTCTGTAAGTGCAAATGCTTTCACATTTGTGCCTGAAAGTTCATCAGCTCCAATGGTTGTTGTAGCCTGACGTTCCTGTCCTTCAAAGTCCAGCAGACAATCGTCTATTCTGCTTACAGCATTAATGGCCGGACTGTTCTGCTGCGGCTTAAACAGTGAGAATCCATCCACCTGAGTAGCTTTCTCTAACTTTGGATCTACCTTCTTGATTTCATTTCCACTGAATGTTACTCCCATCTGTGCATCTCCCGTAGGATAGAAAATATTGTTATCAAGTACTATTGATGAACGATGATTTTCGGTATAGAGCTTTATACAGTCTGTAGTATTGGTTAGTATGATATTGTTCTTTATCTGGCAATTAACAGGTTTCTTTGTATATTTTCCGCTGTTATCATAACCTATCTCTATATTGGATTTATTGTTCACCATTGTATTGTGAGCAAAAATAAGTTTTTCCGGAACAAGATGTGAACTATTGTTCAAGTCACCACCGTTGGATTTGTCACCATTGGTAATAGCCAGAACCGGATCCCATTTATCGCCTGTAAGACCCTCGAAATAGTTGTTTACTACCACATGTCCTATACCATATACTCTTACTCCACCACATCCAAGCTTTTGACCGTCTGACTCCACTGTTTTTCCTTCGCCGAAGAAATAGTTACCTTCCACTCTGTTATAAGCTCCCTGACGCAAGCATACTGTTCCTAAACATCTGCGGAACGTGTTATATCGCACTATATTGTAACACGCTTTCAGTGAAATTATTTCAGGGTCACCATCGCAATTCTCAAAAAGATTGTGTTCAATCACTGTATAACTGCTACCACCGGACAAATCTGTCCATCCCACACGAATACTCTCCTTTTCATTTGCCGCTCTCGGACTATTGTTTCTGAAGTGGTTATGGTCAATCGTATCATTTTGCGACGGTTGATGCGCTTTAGATACTCCGTCAATTGTTATGTAATTACCCGGCTGAGTTTTTCCTTCAAAAAGATTGTGATCAATACGGTTTCCACATGACTTATTCTCAGTATCTTGATAGTGTGCACCAATTATAACCCATTTGTTGGATTTCTCTTCATTCAAATTAAATTCATTCTGTGTGACGCGACAATAACGTGAACCTTCCATCTTTACAACGGTTTTTCCTTCGCTTGCAAACTTGAATCCACGTATAGTTACATATTCAACGTGACGTAGTGTAAAAGAACTTTTACCATTCAATGTTACTCTTCCAACATTTTCAGCAGTAATCAAAACCGGATTATCTTTAGTTCCACCGGTATTAATAGTTTGTCCATCGATATTATATGTACCATCGGCCACCACAATGGTATCACCGGTTTCCATACCATTAAGCGCTTTTTTAAACTCATCTTTCGTTTTGACATACCATTTTACTGTATTTGAAATAATTTTTAAGGTTTTCACTCCAATAGTCTTGTCTGCATCCATCTTAAACTCAAGAGATGTTTGAGTTCCGCTGACATCACCCGTCCATCCATCAAAACGGTAGCCATCATCAACACTAACAGTAACTTTAACTGTTGTCCCCACTTCATAGGTAGAGTCGGGAGCAAGAGGTTCTATCTGCAGCTTGGCATGTTCCGGTTTTTCAACGCTTAACTTATATTTCTCAATAGGAATTGTCGGTTTGACATCTTCGTCGCCATCCGGAGATAAAGTTATATCTTCAGGAGATGAACACGACGAAAATAACGAAAAGAGAAGTAGAAAAGATATTAATATTTTATTCATAAGTGTAGATTTTAATGATATAAATGGGGGAACGGTTCATAAGTTTAATTATGAAAGCCCCCACTTAATCAACGATTGCTTAATTATAGTAAACTGTATTATTTCTGGAAGTAACAGTTGAATGTAACACTGCTTGTTTTGCTCATATCCTTAGCTTCAGATTCGGAAACTTTCAATGCATGTATAAATCCAACTTTGGCAGGTTGACTTTCAGAGTCATACAATACGAATAATATTACATTCTTATCAGTAGTATTCCAAGATGGGTATTTAAAATCTGATGTAGGTGAATTTTCACCTTTTAATGCATCTACAATATCATCGGCCGGTAACGAGAAGATAGCAACTAAATCTTCATGGTTTGCAGAAACAACCTTACTTGCATAATCAGCATTTTCAACTGGGTAGAATTTTACTACATTCTTGGCATTCTTAGCTTCCAGTTTTTCTCCATCACATAAAAAATTCTTGAATTTATTTGCACCACCTCCAGGGTTTCCAAAAATAAGTGTTGAGCTAGAATAATCTGTATAGAAATGGAATTTATCATTTTCCGCCAAATCTCCCATACCTTTTATATCGCACGCTGCAAATGCTTCACCCGTTACGGCATTGAAGAATGACTGCAATCCACTTTCGCGGGCACCCATCAATACATTCTTGTGTGCAAAATAAAGAATATTCTTAACTGTAAATCCTGAGACTATATTTACAGACTGGTCTCCGAAATAATATGCAGTTAGAGTTACTTCTGTATCTGCTTCCACTTCAGGCAAAGTCACCGACAGAGAAATTTCTGATTTACTTACAGGTAACTCTGTGCTACCATTCATCAGAACTTTATCAACTACATTAAGATTCTTTCCTGTAAATGTTATTGAAGTACATTCATCCGCTTCATTTACTGAAATTTGGTCAAATTCAGGATTCATCTTAACAGGTGTAAATTCCTCTGCACTCTCTACATGACTTGGCGTTCCCGAGCCATTATTGTAAGAGAAACTTATCTTGCCAGAATTATCAGCTATAGTTGTAGGTACTTGTACTATAATTTCCGATTCTGACTTGTATGTCATAATACCTTCTTCCGTTCCAAAATTAACTGATATAACCACGTCAAGGTTCTTGCCTGTAATCATTATCTCATCACCAGCCTTGGCTGTTGTTGGTACATCAGTAAGTTCCGGTTGAGGATATAACCTCGTGAACTGCTCAACACTTTCCACTTCACCATATGCGTTCTTCAACTTAATGACACCGGTCACAGACGACTCTATGGGATAGATAACAGCCGTGTCTTGCGTAATTCTGTATTTTATACCAGCCTGTCCACCACCAATGTAGGCTTGAGTCACATTACCTAAGTTGTCACCCCAAATCTTAATTTCAGTTCCTACTCTACCTTCAGCAGGACTGAATCCTATTATGATAGGAGGTTCGGGTCTTTCCGCTTCTATCTTAGTTACTTCGCTGCAAGAGAACGACAGGCTTCCCATTGCCAACGCACCAAACATTATTGATAATATATTTCGAGTTTTCATACGTTTTGTTTTATTTAATTGATTAAGCCAATATTTCCGCCATCGGTAGCATTACCAGTCAACTCTTTAATGTCGTAGTATATATCTGCCGATTTTGCTTCTCCCTTAACTTTTAATTTACCTGACTTGACCAGACAACAGTTGCGAATGATATGAGTACGCTGGTCGAGATTCATAATTCCTTTTATTTGCGGATTGTTCATGAACAGAGAGTTCTCTATCCTCACATTCTGCCATCTGTTGTGTTTTATGATATACTGATCCTGACGATTGTTTACATTGTCGAAAATACAGTGATCGACAACCAAAAAACCACCAAGCGTAGATTCATCATTACCACCGCGATAGAAATGAACAGCCCATTCGCCTATATTGCGGAAAGAAGAATTCTGCAATATCACATATTCGGCATTGTAGAAGCCTTTATCATCTTTCTCGCGATTAAGAGCTATTCCACGATATGAGTTGCTGACAGTGGAATTAACTATCCTTACAGTATCCGCAAAAGTACCTTTCTGTGCAGAAATCACTGCTCCGTCTGTCTGCTGGAAGTTATAAACATCGCAGTTGTCCATCAGCAAATTGTAATGCTCCAGAGTGTTAGGCTCGCTTATAAACACGGCATATTTTGTCTGTCTTGCTTTTCCGTCCTTACCGTTCAAAGCCAGGTCAATGAGCTTGAGATAGGCACCTCCCTTCATGTCGAACATAGTTACCGTATTCGATTCCTTGTCGTCCATTCTTATTACGGGGCGTTTCTTTGCATCTGCCGCAGCACGTATTGTAAGATTATGTCCTACGTTTATACGTTTTTCGTTAATGTATGTACCCTCTGCAAGTTCTATTATATCGCCAGCCGATGATTTCTTCACCGCTTCATACAGTGTGTTCACACCGGGGGCTATCTTTATTATGCTACCTATTGATTGTGCAGAAGGGTCAACTCTGTTCCATTCATATCGAGGACCGCAATTCATCTGATTAGGAACAAAACGTCGTGCAGACAGAGAGTTGGCTTCAAAAGCTCCTACAGTCTTCTGTTCGTTGCGCTTTCTTCCGTTTATATCAGTCGTGATATATTCTGAAGACGAAGAAGTATATTCCGGCAAAATGACAGGAAATCCTTCGCGTGTTGACTTCAACTGATATTCAGTATCAACACCTCCATACTCTTTTACGAGTCCGTCTTTGTTTATCAAAACATTGTCAGAAAAACTGATACCTTTTATGTCGTCATATTTCATCACCAGATTTTCCGATTGAGGCGAATACACCACATTGGAGTGGATATTTACATTTTCAGGCAAATCAGTTCTTTCGTCATCACTTCCCACACATAAATGCCATGCGGCATTACAGTTCATAAACGTATTATATGCAATTTCAACATCCTTTACCTTGTGATATCTGTTTATCGGTGAGTTTGGCACTGCATTCATCACAACCAAAGGCAGACGGAATTCATCACCTCTCAGTCCGGACAGATAATTGTTGTAAATCTTATGCCCTGCATTTATCACACGTATACCTCCTGTGTATGGTTTGTTGTTTCCAAACATGATATTACCCGAAACCTCATTCCTGTTGCCATGACGAAGAACGATACTTCCCTCACATTCAAGAAACGTATTGTTTATAATCTTATTGTCGCACGACTTGATAGACAGGATTTCTGTTTCTCCATTACAGTGTTCAAAATAGTTTTCTTCTATAGTAGAAGATGAACTCTGAAGAGAATAAGTACTTGTTCCTACCCTCAAAGTCTCTCCGCCATTACTACCCAAACGTGGTCTGATTCCAAAATAATTACGGTAAACACGATGATAGTTAGGAGCATGCTTCTCGCCGTTAGGCCAGATGACAAAGGTTGTCCCCAAATTCTTCTTACCTGCAAAATAACAGTATTCCACAGTATTGTTCTTACCCCACACCTCAACCCAATGGTCTTTCACACTTTTGTCTGGATAGTTGAAATGATCTATAACACAGTTTCTGACAACTGAGTTATAAGCAAAATCCTCGCTAGATGTACGGAAATCGATAGTGACTTTTTCCTTTGGTGCATGTCCGTTGATGAACACAAGACCATCAACAACAAGATACTCGCCCGACAGACGAAGCTGCGACACACCCTCAACTGTACATTTACCCGGTGTCTCTACAGTGAGAACTATAGGTGATGCTTTCGTGCCTTTACCCTTGAATTTAAATTCTACATCTTTCCATACACCATCGGCCATTACAATACTGTCACCCGGCAGAACAACCTTTACAGCTTTGTTAAAAGCATTTATGTCCGAAACCTTGTAGGTTTTGGCATCAGCCCCATAAAATGCAAGGGCTAATGCGCAAATAATAAAACCTCTCATAATAAAACTATCTCTTAATAACCCGGATTCTGTGCAATTTCAGGATTAACGTCAATTAATGAAGTAGGCAATGGAAGAAGCAATTGATTCAGATTAATATTTCCAGCCATCAAATTTGGTTTATCCTCGTAATATGACTTATTGTTCTTATCATCAAACTCAGTTGCATAATGTTTCTTCATAACATCCACATATCTGCCAGTACGGATGAGGTCGAAGAAACGCTGGTTTTCGTATGCAAATTCCTTGAATCTTTCTTCTTCTACAGCAAGACGGAAAGCAACTTTGTTTGGCAAATCGGCAATAGTGAAAGGAGTGACACCGGCTCTTTTTACAGTAGCATTTAGATAGTTCAAAGCCTCGGCAGTAGGTCCGCTTAACTCATTCTCAATCTCTGCAAGCATGAGGAGAACATCAGCATATCTCAATACCGGCACGTCGTTTTCACCGTCTTCAGCTGTTGTTACAGGAGAGAGATATTTTTTCACATATCTGATAGTAACATCAAGACCTGTTGTGTTATTGTGATACCCAAAACCTAAAGTAGCGTCTTTTCTTTCATCACCATCCTTATAAGAATTTACCAAAGTTGTGGTAGGGTAATTATATGAACTACCGTTGCCGTTTATCACACTTGTTCCACTGTTAAGCGGTGCAAACATGTTACCGAAAGGATTACCTAATCCCACATTACCTGCCTTGAAACGTATTGCAAAAATAATCTCCTTGTTCATCTCATTATTAATACTGAAGACATCTGCATATTTTATAGATGACAAGTCATATCCATTATATGCAGTTTCTACTGCCTTAAGCTGAGTTTTTGCTTCTGCATATTTCTTTTGAGTCAGATAAAGTTTGCCCAAAAGAGTCCTTGCACTTAACAATGTTACGCGCCCCAAATCACTGTCACTACTGTATGCCTCTGGCAGCAATTCATCATTAATAATCTTAAGAAGATCTTTTTCTATATTCGAATATACACGTTCTACAGCCATTCTGTCATATGAGAATGCTTCCTGAGCACTGATTGGTTTATCAACCCAAAAAATAGGACCAAACAATCTCACAAGATTAAAGTAATGATATGCTCTTATGAACAGCGCCTCACCTTCATACTGTTTACGTTTTGCGTCGTTTGATACATTTCCTACATTCTGCAATACCATGTTGCATTGGTAAATGTTATTGTAAACAGAATTCCAGTACTGTTCTATCTGCTGTATTGAAGCAAAAGCCTCAAGTTCGTTAAGAGCCATCACGTTTTTTATCTCAGTCTTTGAAGAACTCTTGTCGTATGCTCTTGATACATCCGAACGGATATCAGTCAGCATCCATTCATTTTTTATAGGAGCCTGAAGACCGTTATAACATCCGGTCAGTCCTACTGCAACTTCTGTGTCATTACTATAAAATGTGTCCTCTCCTATCTCAGATATAGGATTAAGGTCAAGACAGCTGCTCATGGTAATGGCGAATATCGCTGATACAAATATTTTGCTTTTCATAATTCAAATTATATTAGAAATTAATGTCTATACCAAAATTAAAACTTCTCTCCATAGGGAAACTACCTCTCTGATAACCTGAAATCAAAGGATTGGCATAATTTCCGGATGTATATCTCGCTTCTGGATTTACGCCACGGTAATTACTTGCAAAATGTACATATAAATTCTGTATTGAAGCATATAGTCTCAATCCGTTCAAACCGATTTTCTTAGTTATAGTCTTAGGGAATTTATATCCGACAACTATATCCTTAACAGACCAGTAAGAAGCATCTTCAAGCAAGTAATCGGTAAGCTCAGGATCTATACCATAAAGCTGATAAGGTGATACACCATTACCCGGATGGTCTGGAGAAATCCAATAGTTAGTATCTTTGAACATCTTGTTGAATTTCCATGTTTCGTTATAATATCCGTCACCATTAAAAACCTTACCCCCTTGTGAGCCCTGAAGCATTACACTGATATCGAAACCATATACATTAAATGAGTTGGTGAATCCCCAAGTGAAATCAGGAAATGGAGTACCACAAGTTACACGGTCGGCATCTGTAATTTCTCCATCATCATTTGCATCCCAAACCCTAAGACCACCAGCTTTGTCATTAGTGTGATGTGGATTATTTGCAACTTCTTCATCAGATTTCCATACACCAGTTGTCTTAAATAAATAATATTGAATAGAAGGTTTTCCAACTTCAGCCAAGTAACTTTCCTGACGTTCGCCATAGTTAATCTGTCTTACCTCACCTGCAAGGTCAAGAAGTTCATTCTTATTGAACGAAATATTAAATGATGATTTCCAAGAGAATTTTTCCTTATCTATATTCATCGTACGAAGTTCAAACTCGAAACCTTTATTGGCAACTTTACCTATATTGTTCCAGAATTTCTGGAAACCTGTTATAGAAAGTGCAGTCTGCTGATACAGCATCTGTACAGTCTCTGAATAATAATATTCGCCAGAAAAGTTAATTCTATTATCAAACAAGCTCAAATCCAATCCGTAGTTATATTCACTTGACTGTTCCCATGTTATATCACGGTTTGCAATAACTGATGTTGGATTGGCCAAACCTGATGAAACTTTTCCTGTTCCTGAACCGAATGAATAATTCGCAGATGATAGTTTATTCATAAACGAATAGTTCGCAATATCATTGTTTCCTGTAAGACCCCAGCTTGCTCTGAGTTTCAAAGAACTGAGCCAGTAATATTTCTTCAAGAACGGTTCTTCAGAGATTCTCCATCCCAAAGAAACAGAAGGGAACCAACCCCAGCGATTTCCTTTGGCAAATTTAGAAGAGCCGTCGGTACGGGCACTTACTGAAGCTAGATACTTGTCGGCATAAGCGTAGTTTACACGTCCCAATACAGACATCAACGCATCTTGTTCCTTGAATGTGTAAGTATTGTCAGGACCCAAAGTAATTGATGTGGCAGCATTCAGAGTGTGAATATAATCTGTAGGGAATGCTGTTCCTGTAATACCGGCTGTGGTAGTAGTAGTCTTTTCGGCAGTATAACCCAAAAGAACAGAGAAATCATGCTGACCAAATGTCTTATTGTAATTCAATGTATTTTCTGTCAGAAGGTCTATAAATAATTTGTTTTTATAAATGCCTTGGTTTGTTTCTCCTGCTTTCTTGGCATCAAACTCCATATATTCATCATTTTGAGTATATGACATATAAATACCGTTTGAACTTCTGAAAGTTAGTCCGTCGGCAATCTTTATATTAATATATGCAGACGATTGCATACGATAATCTTCCTGATACCTTCTGTATCTTTCAGCAGTTGACAATGGATTGTTATTGCTTGACGACCATGGATTAGCTTGGAATGTAGTTCCGTCAGGTCTTGTATAAAGTGTGTTGAAGTGATATGGATGGGCATAACTTCCTACTTCCTGCCCTGTAAGAACGGCAGTAGCCTCTGTGTGCCTGTATGGCAGGAATGAATAACATTTCACATAGTCAAGGAAGTTAACCGATGGCCTTTCACGCTTTGAATAAGAAGGATTGACATTCAAACCTATTGATACGCGTTTATTCAACTCTGTATCCAATTTTACACGGAAACCCATTTTCTGATATTCATTGAAGTTCATTATACCTTGAGTGTCAGAATAATTGGCAGAAACATAATATTTTGTATTATTCTTCCCCCCAGAAACTCCTAACTGATAGTTTTGGCTGAAAGCATTTCTAAGAGCTAAGTCTTGCCAGTCTGTATCGTTATCGATGTACAACAAAGCCTCTTCATTGTCAGATAAAAGATTATTGTAATCCTGAGGAGTAAAAATTGTAGGCAGATAAGATATTGCCTGGTTGTTGTCCAGCAACTTATTCATATCAATTTCCGGAGAGTTCTCCAAGGCGAAATCTGGATTACTATAAAGCTTCTGAAGATATTTGTCTCTTGCCAAAAGCTGAGTATATTCACGGCTGGTATATGTATCAGGTGTCTTGTATGCACTCTTTACGCCCCAACTTGACTTAAATGAATATTTAGGCTTATCAGAAGTACCGCTCTTTGTAGTAATAAGGATTACACCATTCGCTCCTCGTGAACCGTAGATAGCGGAAGAAGCGGCATCTTTAAGTACTTCAATAGATGCTACGTCATTCATATCTACAAAAGCTAAACCATCGGCTACAGGGAAACCATCTACCACTACAAGAGGTTCGCTGCTTGCACTGATAGAGCCCATACCACGTACTCTGATCCGTGGAGCCACACCGGCTTCCGAAGTGGTATTGGTAATTTGCACACCGGCGATCTTACCTTGTAAAACTTGATCAATTCGAGAAGCCGGCAAATCGCTCAATCCATCAGTTTCAACCTTGGTAACAGAACCTGTAAGATGAGATTTCTTCTGAACACCATAACCGACTACTACAACCTCATCCAAAGCTTTAACATCTTCTCCCAAAACTACATTAATAACAGTTTTTCCAGCAACCTTTACTTCCTTAGGAGTAAATCCTATGTAAGAAATTACAAGAACATCATCATTTGATGACACGTCAATAATGAAATTTCCATCAAAGTCTGTAATTGTACCTGTAGAAGTACCCTTAACAGTAACAGCCGCACCAATCAAAGGCTCATTTGTCGTATCAGTTACAACACCTTTAACCTTGATTCCTTGTGCAAGCATAAAATTCGAAACACATAGAAAAAACAGAGTTACTATACTCCATCTTTTCAAACCGGATTTTTTTTGGTTTTTCATGCTAATTGTTTTAGTTAACTATAAATAGTAATATAAAATTGATTTTCTGTCCTTATTTTTATATTGGTAGCCCAAATGTACAAACTATTTTCATATAAACAAAAAAACGAATTATGAAAATATTATTTTTTAATAAATATATTGATAACATTAATAATGTGTAAATAGGTGAATATATTAACTTATATTAACCTATAAAAATTCTATTTAGTTAACTGAATTATTTTTTTCAAAAAAAAACAGAAAAATATTTGGCCATTATTTTTTTTGTTAATACATTTGGTCATCCAATTTAAAATTAAATACAATGAAAACAAGAAAAATACTAATCACATTACTTTTCGGCTTGTCCGGTCTTGCAGTCATCAATGCACAAAATCATCCTTGCCTGACATTGACGCATAAAGATGTTGCTGATATAAGCAGATCAAAAAGTAATGAGAATTTGTTCACATCAACCATTAACGCTATTAAGAGAAGAACAGATATTTCTGTAAAAACACCAATGGTAGTTCCTTTACCTAAAGACGCAGGTGGTGGTTACACTCATGAGCAACATAAAAAGAACTATACAAATATGTATGAGGCAGGGTTGATGTATCAACTTTACAATGACAAGAAATATGCTGACTATATAAAGGATGGATTGATGAAATATGCCAAGATGTATCCCTCCCTACCTCTTCACCCGGTAATAAAGTCATCATATAGAGGTAAGTTGTTTTGGCAAGGTCTGAATGAGTCCGTATGGCTGTTTTATACTTCACAGGCTTACGATTGTATATATGACTATCTTAGCAAGAAAGAAAAGGAATATATAGAAAATAACCTGTTCAAGCCTATGGTAAAATTCATCGCAGTAGACAATGAAAAGACTTTCTCAAAGATTCATAACCATGGGACATGGTCTGTTGCATCTGTCGGAATGATTTCGTATGTTATGGGCGATAAGGATATGGTAGAAAAATCACTCTTAGGTCCTAAAAAAGATGGCAAAGCGGGATTTCTCAGACAAATAGAAGAACTTTTCTCACCTGACGGCTATTTTGTAGAAGGTCCGTATTATCAGAGATACTCACTCCAGCCATTCATAACATTCGCTCAGGTTATCAACAACAATGAGCCTGAAAGAAAAATTTTCGAGCTTAAAGACGGGGTTCTTGTAAAGGCAGTAACTACTCTTTTACAGATGACAGATAATAATGGAGAACTTTTCAAGTTTAACGATTCCCTGGAAAAGAACTGGAAAACAACAGAACTGATCTGGGGTGTGGATATTGCATACTCCATAACAGAAGATCCTGAATTACTGTATATTGCAAAGCAACAGAATTCTGTCACTATTACAGGTGCGGGATATAAAGTTGCTCAAGATATAGAAAAAGCGAAGCAATTTAAACATACCACATTAAATATCAGTGACGGGCCAAATGGTGAAAATGGTGGAATTGGTGTGCTTAGAACAGGAGAAGAGGAACACCAGACTACTATGGCAATGAAATACACTTCCCAAGGTATGGGACACGGACACTTCGACAGGCTTGGTTTTATAATGTTTGACAACAACAATGACATTATAACAGACTATGGTGCTGCACGATTCCTTAATATAGAGCAGAAGAACGGCGGGCACTATCTTTATGAAAATGATAAGTATGCCAAACAGACAATAGCACATAATGCTTTGGTGGTAGATGAAAAAAGTCATTTCAACGGCAACCTGAAAGAAGCATCTAAATATTCACCGGCATTGTATGCATTCGACAATACTGCAGATACCAAACTAATAAGTGCCATCGAAACTAATGCTGCAGATGGAGTTAAAATGCACAGAAGCATCTTCCTTCTTTCTGAAAAGTATTTAGGTCAGCCGCTGGTTATAGACCTGATGAAGGTACAGTCTGACAAGACACATAAGTACGACCTGCCATTGCATTATAGCGGACACCTTATACATACAAACTACAAGTACGCGGCGCAGGATAAGATAAGGAAAGCTCTTGGAAATAAGAATGGATATGAATTCTTCTGGGTTGAAGCAATTGCAGATTCTCTTCCTGCCACAGCAACAACCACATGGCTAAAAGGAAACAGATTCTACACTCTGTCCGTAACGTCGAACAATACTTTGTCAATTTATCTTAACAAACTTGGGGCAAATGACCCTAATTTCAATCTGAGAAACGAACCAAGCATATTGTTAAGACAGAATAATGCCAAAAACACAACAATAGTTTCTACTATTGAAATTCATGGCGACTACAATCCGCAAAAAGAATATACCATAAACCCGTATTCTTCGATTAAGGAAATAAAAATTAAAGAGGATAATGCCAAGTACACTGTAATAGAAATTTTACTAAAGAATGATAAAACAATAACAGTGTGTATGTCAAACGAAAACAACACCCCAAGCGTATCGCACCAGTGCGGCAAATACAAATGGGAAGGAATCTATAAAATTATTTATTAACTTATTTAAAACTTAAAACAATGAAAACGCGTAGTAAATCATTCGTTCTTGAAAGCGAAACTGCATGGGAAAAAGCTGGAGAAGGGATTGAAAGACAAATCTTAGGCTATGACGGCCAGTTGATGTTAGTGAAAGTGAAATTTGAAAAAGGAGCAGTAGGAACTCCTCACGAGCATTTCCATTCACAATCAACATACGTTGCCAGCGGAGTTTTTGAATTTAGGGTTGGAGATGAGACTGTAATAGTTAAAGCCGGAGACGGAATTTATATGGAGCCAGACATCATTCATGGCGCAGTATGCCTTGAAGCAGGAATACTTATCGACACATTTAGTCCAATGCGCGCAGATTTCCTTAAATAACACACATTATGAAGATAAAAGGATTAAGATGGTTTATCATTGGGCTTATAATGCTCATCACTGTCATCAACTATTTAGACAGAGGAACGCTCAACTATATGTGGGTAGCCAACATCGAATACAACCTTGAGAATGAGATAGACAACAATCTGAAAATCAATCAGGCTGTAAAAGAAGGCGACACATACAAGCTGGTAAAATCCAATGGAGAAGAAATCACTGCCAAAGCCGCCAACATTTCAATCAAGGAAAAAAACGGAAACACTTTGGTAGTAAACAAAGAAGGTATAGCATACGACCTTGGCCTCATCAGCGCAGACACCCATGCAGAAGAAGCGGCAAAACAGGCTAAGGATATGCTTGGAACCATTACCATATTTTTCATGATAGCTTATGGTATAAGCCAGTTGGTTTCCGGAAAGCTGTACGATAAAATAGGTACAAGAAAGGGATTTTTCATATCTGTGCTTCTTTGGGGAGCTGCCGACGCTTTGACAGCATTGTCAAGAGGCATTTTTTCGCTGACAGCATTCAGGATGATGCTTGGACTTGGAGAAGCCGGTCCGTGGCCAGGAACGACGAAAAGCAACGCCGAATGGTTCCCGCAAAAAGAAAGAGCATTAGCACAAGGGTTATTTGGTGCGGCAGCATCTTTGGGTTCAATCATAGCACCTATCATAATATTGATGCTTTACATCGCTTTCGGATGGAAAACTACATTTGTAATAGTAGGTTGCCTTGGTTTGGTATGGCTCATTCCATGGATGATATTCAATAAGAAAGGTCCGGCTGAACATCCATGGATTTCAGAAGAAGAAAGGAATTATATAATCAGCGGACAGCCTGAGTGCCAAATAGACCCAAGCAAGCAAAAAGGAAAGAGCTTGAAAGAACTGCTCGGAAACAAGAAGAACTGGTCTGTCATACTCGGACGCTTCTTCCTCGACCCAATATGGTGGATGTTTGTTACATATCTTCCACTATATCTTGCAGATGTTTTCAAACTGAATATCAAAGAAGTTGCATTCTCCGCATGGGTACCTTATGTAGGTGCCATGATAGGTAGTATTTCAGGTGGTTGGTTCTCGGGTATGTTAATAAGAAAAGGCAAATCCGTAGACTATGCCCGTAAAATGGCAATCGTGCTGGGTGGTGTAATAATCATACCTTTCATTATTGCAGCTGTATCATCAACTTCGTCAGTAATGGCTATTATTTTCATGGCATTCGTGCTTGGCGGGTTCCAGTTCATGATTACCAACATCCAGACTATACCAAGCGACCTCCATTGCGGTAAGTCCGTAGGCAGTCTTGCCGGACTTGGTGGTGTAGCTGCCGTATTAGGTACAATCATTGCAATTTTGTTTGCACAATACATTACAAACTGGATATTGCTGTTCTCCTTATTGGGAGCATTGGTTCCGTTATCTATTATATCAATATTCCTAACTGTAGGAAAAATAGAACAAATAAAATAAACCTAATTATCAAAACTTATAAATTTATAGAATTATGAATCTTAAAGGTAAAGTTGCCATCGTAACAGGTGGAGCACGTGACTTAGGTCGTGCAATTTCAGTTAGATTTGCTCAGGAAGGAGCAAAAGTAGTAGTTAACTATTTTGACAATCCTGAAGATGCTCAGGAAACATTGAAAATGATTGAGGCTGCCGGTTCAGAAGGTATTATTATTCAAGGCGACATGACAAAGGCTGCCGATGTAAAACGTCTTTTCGACACTGCAGTAGAAAAATTCGGTAATGAAATCCACGCACTAGTAAACGTTGTAGGTGGTATCGTTGGCCGTAAGACTATCACTGAACAGGATGAAGCATGGTACGACTTCCTTATGGACGTAAACATGAGAAGCGTATTCTTGTGTACACGCGAGGCGGTTCCTTACATGGTTTCCGGTTCTACAATTGTAAACTTCTCTTCTTTGGCAGCACGCGACGGTGGTGGTCCGGGTGCTTCAATGTATGCTACAGCTAAAGGAGCTGTTATGACATTTACACGTTCAATGGCTAAAGAACTTGGTCCTAAGGGTATCCGTGTCAACTCTTTGGCTCCTGGTACTATTGCTACTTCATTCCACGACAGATTCAACACTCCTGAAAACCGCGAGCGCCTGAAAGCTACATACGCTCTTCGTCGTGAAGGTGAAGCTAAAGAAGTGGCAGACCTTGTAATTTACCTCTCTTCTGATCAGTCTTCATATATCACTGGTACAAATATTGATATCAATGGTGGTTGTTTCTTCTCTTAATTGAGTTGATAAATGATTGATTCCTTGCCGGAGAAGTTATTCAACTAATTTCTCCGGCTTTTTTAATCACTAAACATTTAAAATATGCTCAAGGTATTAATAACACACAGTCTGCCAGAAGAAGGCCTTAAAGAACTCAGAGAGAAGTTTAATATAATAATGCCTAAATCTGGCCATATAAACCAGGAAATGCTGGATACGCATATTAAAGATTGTGATGCCATATTATGTACTTACGCTTTTAAGGTTCGTAAGGGAATTATAGAAAAAGCGAAGAAACTTAAAATCATAGCAAACTTCGGAGTCGGAATTGACAACATTGATATAGAATATGCGAAAAGCAAAAATATATGTGTCACTAATTCGCCCGGAAACTCAGACATACCTGTTGCAGAACTCACGATTGCACTGATGCTTGACCTTATCAGAAAAGTCACATTCAACGATAGAAAAATGAGGGAATCAGCACCTGATAACATCATTGACGTAACATCAAACTTAGGTAATACTGTCAGCGGAAAGAAACTCGGACTTGTAGGTATAGGGAAAATAGCAAAATCTGTAGCTAAAATAGCCTCTGTATTAGGAATGAAAATAATATATCACAACCGCAGAAGGCTGCCTTCCGATGAAGAACACAGCCTGAACATAGAATGGAAAGACAGCCTGAAAGATTTACTTCATGAAGCAGATATAGTATCACTACACATACCTTCAACTGATGAAAATACACACATTATAGGTTTCAAGGAATTTTCTATAATGAAAAATTCCGCTTATATCGTAAATACAGCCAGAGGCTCTCTTATTGACGAAGAGGCACTTATCAATTCGCTAAATAATGGCGAGATAGCCGGTGCTGCTCTTGATGTTTTCGAAAACGAGAAAAACATAAACCCTAAATTGTTCGAGTGTAAAAACTTAATTCTTTCACCCCATAACGGTACAGGTACCATAGAAGCAAGAATAAGAAATACTTTGACCGCATCATCCAATATTATGAATTTCTTTTACGGAAAGAAAGAAAAAATTAATTTGTGCTGAATAAAACGGTTTGAAAACAAACAACAAGCCAAACAATAATCATTTTTTATTTTAATATCTATGTATAGAGCAATAAAAAGTATCACCGTCTGTATCATGACTTTACTTTTAGCATCCTGTTTTGACGGGAAAAATATTACAGGACTTGAATCTCTGCAGTCAGAACTGGTTAATGCTAATGCCGGCGACACCATTATCATTAAAAACGGAACTTATAAAAACATTCGTCTGACATTGAATGGAAAAGGAAGCAAGGACAAACCTGTAGTTATTATTGCAGAAAAACCAGGAAAGGTTTTTATAGAGGGCGAATCAAATCTTCGTCTTTCAGGAAAGTACATTGAAATTAACGGTCTGTACTTCAGAAACGGACATTCCCCAGAAGGACCAGTAATAGCATTCTCAAATAACGGAGAAAGAGCCCACAATTGTAGAATCACAAACTGTACAATAGATTATTTTAATCCTGAAAACAGAAACGTAACTGGAAGCTGGGTTATTATGTACGGTAGGAATAACCGTTTCGACCACAATACTGTAGTAGGAAAGCTTCATCAAGAAGTAACTCTTGCCGTAGCACTTGATGAAGAATACGACAGAGAGAACAATCATAGAATAGATTACAATTATTTTGGCCAGCGACCTATTATGGGCTCTAATGGTGGAGAAACAATGAGAGTAGGCTCGTCACATCATGCATTCTTCTCGTCAAACACTATAATAGAAAATAATGTGTTCGAGCAATGCAACGGTGAAGTGGAAGTAGTATCTATAAAATCGAGTGATAATATTGTACGTAATAATACATTCATAGAATGTCGTGGCGTACTTGCTCTAAGGCATGGCAATCGGAACATTGTAGAAAACAACACTTTCCTGGGTAATGGAATACCATGTACGGGAGGAGTAAGAGTGGTTAACGAAGGGCATACTATCAGAAACAATTTCTTCTACAGGCTTAAAGGCGGACGTTTCTTCTCGGCTCTGGGACTTATGAATGCAGTTCCTAATTCATTGCCTAATAGATATCATCATGTAAAAGATGTAACCGTGGAAAACAACACATTTATAGAATGCGATAATATTATCTTCTGTGTTGGTAAGGATTTTGAGAGAACTCTCCCTCCATCGAACATACTGCTTGCTGACAATCAGTTCATCCACAAAGAAGATAAGCCTGTTTTTCAGGCAATGGATGACATATCAGGATTTACCTTCAAAAACAACCGAGTGAATTATCCTAAGAATATAAACCATAAAGGTTTTATTAACGATGACACACTATTGTCCGATTCTCTTCCAAAGCACCTTTGTAGAAAGGACGTAGGTTCTTCATATTATTCACTACCTGACAAGAAATCTAATTCAGGCAAAATAATAAATATCAAGCCAGGACTGAACACCTTACAAGAAGCTCTGACTGTATCTTCCAACGGAGACACAATAGTATTGGAAAAAGGTGTATATACAATAGATAACACCCTGAAGATAGACAAATCTCTTATATTCAAAAACGGAAACGACGATGATGAAAAGCCAATGTTTGAATTCATAGGTAAAACTCCGGCAGAATTCTTCACAATAGTCAAGAACGGAAGTCTTACACTGAACGGACTTGCATTCAATGGTGAATCAACAGAGAAAGCACTGGCATCAGGAGCTGTAACAGTAATGTCAGGAAATATAACCCCATACAGTTTAAATTTTGACAATTGCGAATTTTACAATTTCAACGAGACAAAATATGCTGCAATAAGAGCAGGGAAATCAACATTTGCACCTAAAATAACAATCAAGAACTGTTACTTCCACGACATGTCGGCCGAAGGAATAAATCTGGCTGACGAAAAAGACGACAGAGGAAAGTATAATGCAGAGGAAATAATGATAGAAAACTGTGTGTTCTACCGAATGTTGGGAAGTGCAATAAATATATACAGAGGCGGTAATGACGAAAGTACCAGCGGACCGTTTGTATATATAAGCAATTGTACTCTGGAAGATGTGGACAACAAGGAACAAGGTTCGGCTATGCGTGTGATAGGAGCACAATATGCAAACATCCGCAACTGCTCATTCTCCAACAGCGGCAGAGGTGGAGCAAGTATCAGATTCAACGAAATGCGTTGGGACGACCTTACGGTTTCTAATACAAATATCTATAATTCAGGAAAAATTTCGTCTTTTGGAGATAACGTAAAGATTAAATCCATATATACGCTCAAACCTGTTTATGAGGATAGCGACAATGGAAATTTCAATCAGAGCAAGTCATCGCCCCTAAAATCAAAAGGTATCAACAAGACGGACATTGGAGCAATATTATAAACAAACTTAAGTATAAAAATAAAAGAGGATGAACGTTCATCCTCTTTTATTTTTATAATATCATTATATCGCTTTGAGATCTGGCAAATGTCATTACTCCTGTGAGATGTTGCGACATTATTCGGGCAGCTGCCTCCGAATCATTGTTTTTTATATGCTCAAATATAAGCCTATGTTCGCTAATTGGTATTTCAAAATTAGTCTTACAAACATTATATTTAGCATAATTCACCATTATATCCGGTGTAATGGTTTGCAGCATAGACTTAAGTGCTGTGTTCTTCGAAGCCTCAGCCAGTGTAAGATGCAGTTTGAAATCTTCCTCCAATGCAGAATTAGCGACTCTGATTTTTTCCTCGTATGCCATCATTGCTTCCTCTATTCTTTTCAAATCATTATCCATTCTCCTCATTGCCGCCAAACGTACGGCATTAACCTCAAGTATGGTCCTTATTTCAACTAATGAAAAGAAATCACAATTGTCCATTTCCAATATCCCGTTAACAAGACTTCCAAAAGCCTGTGTTTCTATTCCAGTTATCAAAGAACCGCTTTGAGGCAGTGTCTTTATTACCTGATAAAATTCCAACCGTTTTATAGCCGTTCTTACAGTAGAGCGACCAACTTGAAACTTTTCTGCCATCTTCCTTTCAGCCGGAAGCTTATCACCAGGTCTTAGAATACCGGTATTAACAAAATATCTTATCTGCTTTATAATATCTTCTACCGGATTATCTACAACCGGTTTTAAATACTCCAAAATTTCTGACATAAAATTATGTTATAGCGAATTTGAGAAACAAACAGCGTTTAAAAATGATTTAGTAGAGTTATCTTATATTCTAATTTTAATCCTTTTAAAACCATTTTGTTCAATCTTTTTAAAATATTATTTGCGTGTGCAAATATACTAAAATTCCTCTAATTCGCATATTAAAAATTCAATAATCATAAGCCATAATTTTACAGTACATTTCATTTTCATACGAGAAAAGAGGCATGTATACTTTTACACTGTATTTAAATAATATTCTAATGGTGTTCGAAGAAAGTTAGAATAATAATTAGTGTCTGCTGAATAATTTATAACTCCTTGATATTTAAGTTTATATAACTTTATTTCTTCGTTTGTTTAACTAGAAAATCGTACCTTTATATAGTTAAATCCATAGCAAGATGAAGTTTTACGCTCCAAAATACAAGCAACTTGACCTCGGTTTGCTCCGCTCGTCTCTTGAAGAGTTGGACAAGACAAACCGATGGGTGGCTCTCGGCGACCTTCTTCCATGGACTGAACTTGAGAAGGAATACAACTCAAGGTTGGACAATCAGAAGAAAGGTGCATATAAGGTACATCTTTGTCGCCATTAATCTTTTCCCAATCGCTATCCATATACCGCCCTAAGCCAATAACCAAAGCCCTTTTAGTCTGAGCTGCAGCGGTCAAAGTTCCCAGCAGACATATAACAAATATAATCACTCTTGTTTTCATAACGCATAGTTCTTAATCCCTCTCCTATTCTTTAGGACAGATAGAGGCTAAAAGTAACCCTTTCTATCAATCTAACATCACAAAAGCCGCCCAAAGATACGGATCGGGATACTTTTTGCGAATAATTTCTCTGGCCTCTTCATGACATTATGATAGTGCCTCCCCCGATTTCTTGAACTCACGCCGCAAACCGTAAAGTCCTCCGAAGGTTGCCTTTCCTTGCCCGGTCTTAATACAAACAAAAGCCAACTAACCCACAATTTATTTAGCGTGAATCAGTTGGCTCCTTATATACTTATCTATAAGTATCCGATATAAAATTACAGTTCTACCACCTGCATTATTTTCTTTAATGCGCCGGCATGGTCGACTACATAGTTCCCGGCTTTCTTGCCTGCTTTATCAAGCACCGCATAATTGGTGAAGAACGAATCCATAAGCGACTTGAAATCGTCAGTTCCTTGTATCTCGAAACCTCCTTTGCAAGCTTTCAGACCCTGAGCTTCGAGGAACTTCTTATTGTTCGGACCAAACAATACTGGGATGCCGTATACAGCAGCCTCCAATGTATTGTGAATTCCTACTCCAAAACCACCGCCAATGTATGCCACATCACCGTAACGGTAAATAGACGACAACAATCCGAAGCAATCTATAATCAAACAGTCGGCATGCTGCACATTCTCAAGCGTAGCTTTAGAGTAGCGCACTACCGGACGGGTAAGCTTTGAAATGATTTCGCTCAAATGAGCCTCGTCTATCACATGAGGAGCGATGATGAGCTTCATCTCGGGATGCGCATTAAAATAAGGAATGAATATATCCTCGTCGGGTGCCCAAGAACTACCTGCCACGAATGTGTGGTCGTTATTTCCCTTAAAGCGTTCTACCAAAGGCAATTCCTTCGCCTTATGACAGATATCAAGAACTCGGTCAAAACGAGTGTCTCCCACTATGGTGGTGTCTGTTATTCCAATCTCCTTCAGCAAATTCACCGATTCCTCATTCTGCACAAACAAGTGCTCGAAACATTTAAGCACATCGGTATATCCTGCCAAACGGCCGTACCAACGGAAAAATATTTGCCCGGGACGGAATATCGACGAAACGCTATACACGGGTATTTCCTGCTTTTTCAGTTCAGATAAATAGTTCTTCCAAAACTCGTACTTTATAAAAAAAGCCTTGCTAGGATGAGCAAGTTCTATGAACCGCTTCACATTCCGCGGAGTGTCAAGAGGCAAATAGCATACGATGTCGGCACCTTTATAATCCTTCCTTACCTCGTAGCCCGAAGGAGAGAAAAAGGTCTGCAATATCTTATACTCAGGATATGTACGGCGAATCTCTTCTATCAAGGGACGACCTTGTTCAAATTCGCCCAACGATGCAGCGTGAAACCATAAATACTTGGCCCCCGGTTCAATTTTCTGAGCCAAGACCGAAAAGGCTTCTTTCTCGCCTTTCACCATCTTAGCCACTTTCTTGCTAAAGAGCGCAGCAATGTGTACTGCGCTCGTATAAAGCATGATAATTATATTATAAATCATTACCGCCGAATCAAAAAAGAAAAGCTTTTTACTTAAGTACCTCGATGGCACGACGCATACGTCTTACAGTCTCTTCTTTTCCTAATACAGCCGAGATGTCGAACATGTGGGGTCCTTTGCCTTCACCTACCAGTGTAAGGCGGAAAGCGTTCATGATGTTACCCAAATGATAGCCGTGATCTTCTATCCATTTCATCACTACTTCTTCCTGATGAGCCAAAGAGAAATCATCAAGCGACTCCAGCAAATCGGCCAACTCAGTCATACGCTGAGCTGAGTCTTCTTTCCAGCGTTTCTTAACTGTTTTTTCATCGTATTCTGTAGGAGCAACAAAGAAGAACTTACAAGTATCCCAAAGTTCCTTTATGAAGCTTACGCGGCCTTTCATCAAGCCTACTACAGTAACCACTGTTTCCTTCGGAGCTTCGATTCCGTGTTCTTTCAGAATAGGCATGAAGAGGTCGGCTATTTCTTCATCGCTCTTCAGTAAAATATATTCATGGTTAAACCATTTTCCTTTTTCATAATCGAACTTAGCACCAGCTTTGCTGCAACGATGCAAGTCGAACAACTTAACCAGTTCATCCATTGACATGATTTCCTGATCGTTGCCCGGATTCCATCCTAACAGAGCGAGGAAGTTGATAACCGCTTCGGGCAGATAGCCTGATTCGCGATAACCTGATGACACTTCACCTGTCTTAGGGTCGTGCCATTCCAATGGGAATACAGGGAATCCCAGACGGTCACCGTCTCGCTTGCTCAACTTACCGTTTCCGTCTGGCTTGAGAAGCAGCGGAAGGTGAGCGAACTGAGGCATAGTGCCTTCCCATCCGAAAGCACGATAAAGCAATACGTGCAACGGAGCCGAAGGCAACCATTCTTCACCACGGATTACGTGCGATACTTCCATCAGATGGTCGTCTACGATATTTGCCAAATGATAAGTAGGCAATTCGTCGGCCGATTTATACAAAACCTTATCGTCGAGGATAGACGAGTTGATAACTACGTCACCACGGATAATGTCGTTTACATGAACATCTTCGTTAGGTTCAATTTTGAAACGAACCACATACTGCTTTCCGTCAGCTATGAGTTGGTCAACTTCTTCTTTAGACAAAGTCAAAGAGTTACGCATCTGCAAACGTGTGTGCGCATCGTACTGGAAGTTAGGGATTTCTTTGCGCTTAGCTTCCAATTCTTCCGGAGTATCGAAAGCGATGTAAGCCTTTTCGTTATCAAGAAGCACCTTTACATATTTCTTGTAGATATCTCTACGTTCCGACTGACGATAAGGGCCATAGTTTCCGCCAAAACTTACGCCTTCGTCGAAAGTAATGCCAAGCCATTTAAACGATTCAAGAATATATTCTTCTGCACCTGGCACAAAACGATTCGAGTCAGTATCTTCAATACGGAATATCAAATCGCCACCATGTTGACGAGCAAACAAGTAGTTATATAAAGCAGTGCGCACACCACCAATATGCAATGCGCCTGTTGGACTTGGCGCAAAACGTACTCTGACTTTTCTTTCTGTTATATTTTTTAGTCTTTAAAATCTTTAGTTATCAGATATATCGGATAAAAATCACTGCAAAATTACGCTAAATTTCCCGTTTTTTCCGTATTTTCGCTCAAAATATACTATCCTATGAGAAGTTTCCAAACAGAAAGACAGTTCTCCCTAAGAAAATTGCTCTATAAATGCGCCATTTTCATAGCGGCAGTAGGCGTTATTGTATACTTTATGCCACGCACAGGTACTTTCAATTACCAATTTGACATCAACAAGCCGTGGAAGTACGGACTGCTGCAGGCTTCTTTTGATTTCCCTATCTATATATAAGAGCGACAGCGAGGTTAAGCATGAGCAAGACAGCATCATGAAACACTATCATCCGTACTTTAAGCTGATGGAAAAGAAAGGCGAAGAAGCCATTAAGTCGTTTCGCGAAGATTACAACCGGTCGCTACGTGCTATAATCCCAGATCCGGGATATAAATTTTACATCGAGCGCAAGTTGAAGTCGATTTACGACCGAGGAATAATGGGGGCCGAAAACACGTCATATATAGAAAAGGAAAACATAAGCAGCATACAAATAGTAAAGAACAATATCTCCATCCTACAGAGCACAAGCGAGATATTCAGCACCAAGCAGGCTTATGAACAATTGATTCACGGAGATACACTGCACTACAACCGAATATTGCTACAGCGATGCAACCTGAACAATTATCTAATTCCTAACTTAATATACGACAAGGAGAAATCTACCGCCATTAAAGAGGACTTGCTGAATAGCGTATCGTGGGCTAATGGTTTCGTAATGAACGGACAGCGAATAATTGACAGAGGCGAGATCGTGAGTCCGCAGACTTACAATATCCTGAAATCGCTCGAAAGAGAATGGGATAAACGCAGTGAAAGCACCACCGAAAAGCAACTTACCCTATTAGGGCAGATACTGTTCGTGTCAATCATGATTGGCTGCTTCATGGTATATTTGGCACTGTTCCGCTATGACTATTATCAGAAGAAAAGCAACCTCAGCTTGCTGTTCTTCCTGATAATCTTCTTTCCGATTATCACTTCCGTCATCGTGTCGAACAATCTATTCAGTGTTTATGCGGTGCCTTTCGCCATGCTTCCCATGATTATACGCATTTTCCTTGACTCGCGCACGGCATTCATGGCACATATCGTATCAATTATGCTTTGCTCCATCTTACTGCGTACGCCACATGAGTTTATCTTGTTGCAAACCGTAGCTGGAATAGTAAGTATACACAGCCTTAGAGAGTTGTCACAGCGCTCACAGTTAATGAGGTCGGCTTTGTTCATTTTCATGTCTTACAGCCTCACCTACTTATCGCTCGACCTTATCCATGTGGGAGAAATAGAGCAGTTGAGCACTCAAATGTATATCTTATTCGGTGTTAATGCCATTCTGCTGCTGTTTACTTATCCGCTTCTATTTATATTGGAGAAAACATTCAGCTTTACTTCGAACGTTACACTTGTGGAACTTTCAAATATCAACAACAAGCTGATGCGCGAAATGTCGGAGGTGGCACCTGGTACTTTCCAGCACTCGCTGCAACTTGCCAACTTAACGGCGGCGGCAGCCAACCGAATAGGCGCCAACAGCCAATTGGTACGTACAGGTGCCATGTATCATGATATAGGCAAGATGCTAAATCCGGCATTCTTCACAGAGAATCAAACCGGGGTCAATCCGCACGACCAATTAAGTTATAAGCAGAGTGCACAGATAGTAATAAACCACGTCATCGACGGACTGAAATTGGCCGAGAAATATAATTTGCCTGATGTAATAAAAGATTTTATCCGCACACACCACGGCAACGGACTGACCAGATATTTCTACATCTCGTACCAGAACGAACATCCTGACGAAAAGGTAGACAAAGAGTCTTTCCAATACCCTGGTCCTAATCCGTTCACTAAAGAACAGGCCATACTGATGATGGCCGATGCGGTAGAAGCAGCATCAAGAAGTTTGAAAAGCTACACCGAAGAAAGCATCTCATGTCTAGTTGATAAAATTATAGACGGACAAGTGCAAGACGGATTCTTCAAGGAATGCCCCATTACATTTAAAGACATCGCTACCGTTAAATCGGTATTCAAGGAGAAGCTGAAGACTATGTATCACACACGCATCAGCTATCCAGAACTGAAGAAATAAAACTTGAGGCTGCTCTCGATTCACATCGGAAGCAGCCTCTTCTTCTTTCCAATAAAATTCTAAAGTTTCTAACTCAGATTATATCTATTTATAAATCAGCAATTCACTCAAATATGCTTATCTTCTTCTCTGAGGCATACGCTTATTACCTGCTTTATTTTCGAAACGTTTCATTACTTGTTTTTCCAATTCGTATACTCGCTGAATCTGTTTTGGCGATAAGAAGTCACGATATACATCGTAATATTTCTCACGTATATCAATCAATTTACGACTACGAGCGAAACGTTCTTTTATGTTCTTTTCTATCTCGGCATCGGTTAGAGACTGATTTTCTTTCTTTCTCATTGAAGCATCCGAGTTCCACACTTCTTGCTGATAGTCGCGATATGCGTCGACAAACTTCTTTGCAGTAGCATCATCCAAAGCCATAGATCCGGCTATGTGACGTGCTTGCAACTCAGCCAACTGTTCGCGTGAGGGGCGTTTTTTCTCACTGTCTTGTGCAGATACACTACCAACAAATAACCATACCATGCCCATTATCAGGCAAACCAAATTAACTTTTTTCATTCTACTTTCCTCCTATTATTAATTAAGCAATATCTATTCATCCATAAACACGTCACTCTGATAAGTGCTAAGCAGTTCCAGTTGGTCGGCATCGTCCAACTGGTTAAACGCTTGTATCAAATCCGCTGTGCCAACTACCGACGACGATTTTTCCTCTTTTAAAACGCTTCCAATCACCAATGCTATAATGGCTACCGCCGCTACCGATGCCAATAAACGTACTATCAGTTTATAGCTACACACCGATTTCTTCATCGTAACCTTAGCATTAAATAAAGGATCTTGTTCCTTCAGTCGGCTCATCACATCTTCTTCCATCTTATCGAAGAATCCGTCCGGAGTACGATAAGGCATCCGTTTACCTATTTTGTCAAAATCAAAAGTATCTTTCATCACCTTAGTCGTTTAAGTTCATATATTCTATAATTTTTTCTTTCGCTATGTGGTAGTTCACCTTTGCCGATGCGGGGCTGCAATTTATTACTGCCGCAATATCATCGTAACTCATCTCATCATAATAGCGGAGGGTGAATGCCGTTTGCTGTTTCATCGGAAGCGACAGAATGGCTTTCTGCAACTTCACAGCTTCTGCATCGCTATAATCTACATACTCGTCCGCCATCACCCTATCGGCATGTACAGTCTCGTCGTCTAGCGAGTAAGGTCGCTCACTACCGCGAGATAAAAAACGTAACGCTTCATTTGTGGCTATCCTATAAATCCAAGAAGACAGAGAGCAGTCGCCACGGAATTGTTCAAAAGAGCGGAATACCCGAACAAAGGTCTCCTGAACTATATCTTCCGCATCGTCATGGTCTACCACCAACCTACGTATATACCAATATACAGGCACTTTGTATTTTGCCATCAGCAACCGGAATCCGTCTTCGGGACAGCTGGCCATCCGCGAAATTATCTTCTCGTCGTCTATTGTCTTTGCAGTCATTCTGATTCGTCGTTTTTTGTCCCTTTACTATATAGACCAAAGTAAAAGGGAAAAGTAAAATCGGGAATCAAAAAAAAGTCCGCAGACCTGAAAAAGCCTGCGGACTTTGCTATATATTCTTGCTGAGAATTTAATATCAGCGTACTGACTGTATACGCAACTTATAAGAAAGTGGCGACTCTGGAACACTGTACATAGGCAATGGACCTACATCATGTCCACAGCTGGCATTTCCTACACCTGTCAGCATGGCATCCAAGTGCAATGCTATAAACGGACGAGCTTGAAGTTCCCAAATATGGTTTGCATTCATCAAGTCCTCATCGGTATAACGAAGAGCGGAGAATGATACGTTGCCTTCGGTGGTAATAGAAACACCCTTACCATTAGCATCTGTCAACTTCAAGCAGCGAAGTCCTTCACGGTTACCTGTAGACTGAGGCTTAACGTAAGGCACAAGCATATCATCTACCGTAGTTTTGAAAATGCCTACCATACATCCATCCTTGCGGTCTGTATGGTTTTCCCACGGACCATAAGCATAGTATTCTACATTACCAAACTCAGCATTTACGCCACACAACAAACCTGCACGACGCAAGTTCTTAGCCTTCGGCGAGAATTGTACTTCCATATCCAATGTTCCGTCGGGCATGAAAGTATATACCATATCTGTTGCGCAGAGACTACCACCTCTTTGAGCGGTAACCACCACGTTCTTACCGTTCTTCTTCACAAGCAAAGCGCCCTCTGCATCCAGCCCGTTTTCTGTTTTAGTAAAGCGATCGTTCTCTATCCAGCGGTGGTTAGAGTACTCCATGCCCAACTTATCAGATATTACATTCTGACCATTCATATCGAGCGACAAAAGCTTTCCGCTCTTTCTGCAGAATATAGCTGTTATGCGGTCGTTGCCCACAACAAGCGTATTGTCATCTTGGGCAATCGTAATCTTCTTATATTTTCCCTTAGGCATAACGTATGCAGACATAGGCTTACGAGCTGCCAACTCAATCTGCTGCTGTGCTACGCTATGACCAGCTTCAGCCCAAGTAGCCGCATGCTTCAAGCAAATATCCATGTTCAGCATCACTTCTTTTCCGTCGGCTTTCAACTGCTGCATATCAACATTCTTCAAACCAAGAACCATGTTTTCAGAAGCTTCCGAAGGTATATCGGGCAACAACAGACTGTCAACCGAAACCTTATTACCGTCTACAAGCACCTCATAACGCAGATAGAATTCTTTTCCTGTCAAGAAATCATAAGTATTATCCACTTTAACAGAAGCCTCACCTTTGGCGTCATCCATTCCAGTAAGTGCCATACGCATAAACTGGTGAGCAGCCTTTACCTCCTTCAACTTCGGAGTCTCTTCGCGTGTAGGAAGCAAAATACCGTTGCTGCAGAAATTGCCTTGATGCGGGCCAGGGAAATCATAACCGGTACGCAGGCGATAGACACCTTTCTTTATTTCTATAGGTTCATAAATAGCTTGGTCTACCCAGTCCCATATAGCGCCACCAATGGTAGTAGTACTGCTTTCTATACTCTGCCAGTACTCTTTCAGGTTACCTATGGCATTACCCATAGCATGAGCGTATTCGCATATAAACATCGGCTTGTCGAACGAGTTGACATACTTATTCATCCATGACATACCTGGATACATCTTCGAATAGAGGTCGCTGAAGCGGTTACCACCATAAGGTTTTCCGTCGCGAGTTCCTTCATAGTGCACGAGGCGAGTATCAAGACGTTTTGCCTCATCATAACAGAACTGGAAGTTAGCGCCTCCACCGGCTTCATTACCCAAGCTCCAGAAAATTACAGAAGGATGGTTGCGGTCGCGAGTCACCAAACGAGTGATACGGTCTACAAATGACGGAATCCACGATTCCATATCACTGATAGACTGATTAGCGTGGTCTTCCAAATCCGCCTCATCCATAGTGTAAAGGCCATAGTAATCAAACATGGCATACATCTTGGCGGCATTAGGATAATGCGATGTACGGATAGTATTGATATTATTACGCTTCATCAGCAATACATCCTGAAGCATAGATTCTGTAGTTACCGCTCTACCATACAGCGGATGGCTGTCGTGACGGTTCACGCCTTTAAAGAATACTCGCTTTCCGTTTATGTAAACCAATGATCCACGGATGGCGATATCACGGAAACCGTATTTAGTAGAGAATGCCTGCTCATCGTTGGCGCCGTTGCGCTGAATAACATGAACGGTGTAGAGATTAGGAGTTTCGGCAGTCCACGGCATAACCGACTGTACACTGAAAGGCACATCCAGTTTAAGGCGTAATGTCTTGCTGTCAAACTGAAGCGATTTCTCAGACTCTGCAACCAACTTACCGTCGGGAGCGAAAAGCTTCACCACGAAATTACGAGAGCCCTTCAGTCCGTCACGGTTATCGATTGTGAAATGAACATTCATCTTTCCATTGCGATAATCGGAAGAAGCATCGAGCTGAGATGTGATGTAATGATCGGAGATACTTACCTTAGGAGTATTGAACAAATACACATCGCGGAATATACCACTCATACGGAACATGTCCTGACATTCCAGATAAGAGCCGTCGCTCCAACGGAACACCTGCACTGCCAAACGGTTCTTTCCGGGACGGAGGTAGCGTGTTACATCAAACTCAGAAACATTGTTGGCACCCTGTGTATAACCTACATACTCGCCGTTCATATAAACAAGCGCTGCACTGTAGATACCTCCAAAATGAATGAATGTACGTTGCTTATCCCAGTTCTGCGGCATATCGAAGAAGCGTACATAAGAACCTACAGGATTAATACCGTAGTTCTTTCCACCGTCATTGAATCCCTTACGCGCATTTATAAAAGGAGGCGTATTGCTATGTGGATATTCTACGTTGCAATAAATGGGGCGGTCGTATCCATGCATCTCCCAGTTAGAAGGTACGGGTATAGCATCCCATGACGATACATCATAATCATCCTTATAGAAGTCGAGGGGTCTCTGCGAAGGTTCTGATACGAAACGGAATGCCCATTTGCCATTTAGCGACATCACCTTAGAACTCTTGGTGTCTACCCACGGAGTGTTATAGAAAGCCTTATCGGCCATCATAGCCTGCTCTGAAGGATACGGAATGAACGTAGCGTGTCCGGCTTCTTTATTTTCTTCAAAGCGAGTTTCGTCTTCCCAATATACCTTTTCGCGCTTTTCTCCGTTAAGAGAAGTTTCACTTGCCTCAAGCGCAAATTCTTTCATATCGAACAAGGTAGTCTTTTCGGCAGCCTTCGCACTGTTCTGCAATTGCAACTTTCCGGAAGTGCTGACAAGAATCAAATCGGGGCTGTTGGTAGGGATAAGCTGAACGTATTTCCCTTTTTTGCGGATAGTCCAAAGCTGAGATTCATCGGAGCCGTTGTTTTCGGCTATTCCCAATAAGTAATCCGCACGTACATGTACGGCTTTATTAGTATAAGGATTTATTAACCGTACACTACCAGCCAGCTTACTGACTGTCCATTGTTGTAGTTTGTCATTATTATCTGTTTTTTTTAATACTACTATCACCTTTCCGGACTCATAGCCTATAGCCTTATCCGGGTTATTAACAGGCGAAAAACGAGCATTCCGCGCATAAGCTTCACCAAAGGCAAGCATGCACAAGCTCATTACTAACAAGTAAAGAAAACACTTTTTCATAGTCTGTTATTTTAAGTTATTATTTAATTTCTCTCAAACGGTACAAAGTTCACATTATTTTTTGAAATTACAACTCCTATCAAACCAGGTTTATGAAAAGAGACGGTGAAAC
>ERZ791871.813-NODE-813-length-33246-cov-7.855382_pt1 | contig 33246 bp, 36 predicted proteins | sample MGYA00510280_ERZ791871 | MGnify/ENA primary metagenome ERZ791871 (study PRJEB30046, sample SAMN00792111) | human gut metagenome | study: EMG produced TPA metagenomics assembly of the A metagenome-wide association study of gut microbiota in type 2...
CCACAAGGGTTCGCTATGGATTTTTAAGTGTTCAACTTAATTATACAATCCGCCTCTAAATAATTTTAAGAAATTAAATCTTATGATTCTCTTATTTCTATAATTCTTAAATAAAAATGCCCGGTCCAGCTGTAATAACAGCGGGAATGGGCTATTTTTATCAAAATATTTTTCGTTCCGATTCTGGCTTTTTAAAGTATTCTTCGAAGAATCTTCCTAGTATTTTTTCAGTAGCTGTTGTTTTGCTTATTCCAGACTCATCACAAAATTTTTGAAGTTTAATATATATCGGCGTTGCTAATTTTATATTGAGAACTTTAGCATCCTTTTTGGATCTAGGCATTTTTATTCCCCCTTCAGTTTCGGGAACATTTCTTCCAGTTTCATATCAAGTGTCCCCTTTTGTGCATAGACCAGGGAGTCGCAGAGGCGGATGTGATGTTCCTTGATGGAAATTGTATCACTGAAGCCAAGGATGTAGTTCTTGCAGATGCGGTAAATGATTTCCGTAGGTGCCAGTCCGTAGACCTGTTTGGCAAAGATGTGGTTCAACCGTTTTTCCTTATCCGGATAAAGCTGTTTCATGCGAGGACTATTATAGAGCCGTTTCACGATTTCCGTGATAAACATGCCGGATTTCATGTAAAGGTCAGCGAAGGTTTTTGCGTCATCGTCAAAGCAGCCGGGATTTTCTTTTTCCAGCAGGTCCACCATGTGCTTCACCACTTTTTTCGGCGTGAAAATCTGGTTTGTCTGCTGAGGCGGAATATAGTTGAAAATATCTTCCGTGTTTTTCTCATCGAAGTAGTTGGCCAGCTGCTTTTTCTTGTTCATGAATTCCTTTACGGAATCATTGAAAACCACTTCATCGAAAAGATGCCCTTCATAATGCTTCTTTTCTCCGGTCTCTTTATCCACATAGTCCATGCCATCTCTGAGTTTACGGAAATCATCCAATGTAATACATTTGCCATCATTGATATTCCTTGTGACATCCTGAAAAACAGCATCTGGTACCATGGTATCGAAGTTGGCCAGAGTGGTATTTTCATCGCCAAAGGCCATGAGGAAAGCAGGAATGGTACGAGAAAAGCCTCTCAGTTTATCCTTCATATTATCTTCAAAGGATTTTTTATTCTTTTCACGCTTGTCCGTTTCAATCTGCTCCACTACTTTATGACCTGCATTGCGTACTGCCTCTTTAAAACCGCCTCGGATATCTTCCTTGAACTGCTTATTCAGGACCTCTACTTTTTTCTCATAGTCCCTATGAATCCGCTGTTCGTCTTTCTCGGTTTTCGCACCTTTCAGATCCTTGTCCAGTTTATCCTTTGCCCGATTTGTTTCAATGCGCAGATTATCCGCCGCCTTATTAATCACCGTGTCAGCGGTGATATTGATGGTTCTTTCCAGCTTGTTACGGCTGCTTCTGGTGAAATCGTTCTGATAGTTTTCCTTTGCCTTGTCAAGAATTCTTGTGGTTACTTTATGGGCGATATCTTTGAATTTGTCGGTTATTTCTTTTGCTTCATGACTTTCAGGACTGTCAGCATGGGCAATTACATCGGCATCTGCCGCCTGGACCGCATCCATAATGCTGCTTTCTGCTTCTTTGAAAATCTTGTCACCAAATAAATCAGTAGACTTACCAATGATATTCTCCTGGGGGATAGACACGTTGCCGTCTTCGTCAATATCCAGCTGATCCCCTGTATTTTCATCCAGATTGGGAATGGGCTTTGGTTCTTTAAAAGTCTCCAAACTGTTGATGATATCGATAATCTGCTGGGGCGCATGGAAGATATTGCTTACGTTCTGGAAAAGGAAATTGGACATAAACCCCCGCCGTACCACTTCCTGGGATTTGATTTTTCTTGGAATAGACAGCACCTTGGCCGCATCCAGTGCAATCATTTCCCCATTCTCATCTTCACCGATGACTGGGAAGAAATTGAGCAGTTCCCTGATATTCTTTTTCCTAGTTTCCACATCCCCATGACCGCCTGCCGTTCCTTCATAGAGGTCATTGGCAATTTTGTCAAAGGCAATGAGCGTGCGGGCCGGGTCGAAATCGAAGATATAAGCATTCTGCTTACGGAACCATTCATGGCCGTTGCTGATGCGGCATGGATTCTGGGCACGGAAAGCGGCCTGCATATAGAGAGCTTCACTCTTGATACTGGAAAGCATAAGCACCGCCGTCCACTCAGGGATGGTAACGCCGGTAGTCAGCTGTCCTACAGAAAGGGTAATGGTCTTATCATGATGGGCAATGGCATCTTTTACCCGCTCCAATGCGCTCTCTGTTATCCGTTCATTGTCCTCCTCCGAACGGCCATCTCCTGCCGCAAGGATGATTTCATAGCTTCCGTTGCCGAAGACGGGATGTTTTTCCAGTTTTCTCTGCAATGCTTTGGCAGAAGAGACGCGGTTCAGAAGCCACAAAGTATGACGCAGCTCTCCGCGAAGATCCGGTGTGGAGAACGGATACTTTTTCCCTGTCACAAGAGAATTCAGAAATTGGTCCACTGCCTCATCATGGATGAAACGGCCCTGTTCATTGGTGGCAAAAAATTCGTTGAGGTCGAAGGCATACTCTGTCGTCTCCCCGTCGATTTCCACACCCTTGCTCACTTCTTCAGTCAGCATTTCAGACATCTGGTAGGTATACATATTCAGTCTTGGCAGATTGGCATAGGGGTTTTCACTGCCGTCATCAGACTTCCATTCCGCTTTGGCTTTCTGCTCATCGGCATAGGTCCAGTTATAAATGGCATCATCGGAAAACTCGCCCTGGGCCAGGGCCTTGAAGGGCGTACCGGACAGATGGAGCGTATACTTCCGGTGGATATGCTCGAAAGCCACATCGGTCTTATAGGTATCCACCCCTTCATGGGCTTCGTCAATCACCAGAATATCCCAGGCAGTTTTCGCTACTTCCTGCAGCTTGTCATAGGGACCGCCAAAGGCCTTAGCCCCCTTCAGGTCCTGCAAAGAGACAAACTCAACACATTTTGCATTATCATCAAGAGAGTCCAGGTACTGTTCCCTGCTAAGTACGCCGGGCTTTTTCTTCAGTACACTCACCTCGGAAACAAACCTATAGCCCGACTCTTTTCCAAGGAACTTGCAGTAATCCTCAAACCAGGAAGCTGCAATGGCGGGGCGGTTCGTTACTACCAGTATATTGATAAATCCCATGGATTTGCATAAATCATATACTGTCAGGGTCTTGCCAAAGCGGGGCTTGCAGTTGAAAAGGAAACTGCCTCCTTCATGGTGCAGAAAATAATTTCTTGCCTTTTCCACCGCTTCCCGCTGTTCCCGCCTGAGGCTGTAGGGTACCACATGGGCCAGGGACGGTTTCACCCCCTGGTTCTCCCGGAAATCTTCCAGCAGCCTTTTCGCCCGCGCAGGAGAAATATGAAACCACTCCGGCTTTCTCGTATCCCCAGGCAGCGGCTTCATCCGTTCGATGCCGCAGGATGCAAGGTACTGGTGGAAATCGGTGTCGTGGAAAGCATCCCCTGTCACTTCATATACCGCATTTTTCGTCCATTCCAGCTTCACATGGATATTGGCCGTCTGGGTCTGCTGCTTCACCCGGGACGTGGAATCCTGCTCCGACTCCCCGATTTTGCACCACCCATCATGGTAAGTGACACCGGGCGTGGTGTAGCAGTAAATAATAGGAACTACCTTTTTGAAAGAATTGATTTGAGGAGACAGCATATTACTTCATCTCCTTTACGTGGGATTCAATGAATTCAATTTCATCTTTGGAAAGGCCGTATTTCTTATAAAGCTGGAGATCAATTTCATGGATGGACTTAGACCAGTCAATATCAGATTCGGTGGAAAAGTTTTGTATCGGAACATATTCCCAGACTGATTTGGCAGTATGTTGAGTTGCTTTTTTTACACCAAGCATCGCTCTACAAAATTTAGTTTTAATATATTTTATCGTATTCAAGGCTTCATTTTGGTTATGAAAAAAGCCAATACTAATAAATGTATCCGTCGCTCCCTCTCCAGGTTTTGATAACGAAGGTTCAACTAATGTTTCTCCAAACTCACCCGTATTATTCGCCTCAGAGATTAATACATTGTAAGTCTTAACATATTCATTATCTAAAAGATATTTTTTACTTAGGAATTTGAACGTTCGTTTATTATTTTCTCGTCCTACAATCTTTATAGAATCACTCTCAGTTGGACTATCCACAAATGCTTCAGGAACTTTCTGAAATATATTGGAGACAATCATATTACCTGTCCCTTTTCCCAATTTTTCAGATGCTTCAGGGAAACTCTTAAAAAATGTATCGCTTAATCGATAGCATCCTCTTGCCGATACTATTTCTGACATAGATTGGATTCCTTTCTTTCGCACATCTGTCAAAATATTATTTAAATTTTCTGACTTTGTAAAAACGCCTACAGGTGTGTATTCTGCTTTTTCATTATGATAAGTAATTGCAACACCACCCTTAATATCAGTATTGGGGAATACTTTGGCTGCATCATCAATGTATTTTAAAACTTTAAAATGATTATCAGTTAACATTTTCTTATTCCACGCTTTGGGAGTCTGTCCAGCATCAAATAAAAAACGTGCAGGCGTAATAAGTTCAACTTTGGAAGCCACCGAAAACGAAGCATCCATGAATTCATTATAAATAGGACGTTTTCTTGTTGATTCTGCTGTATTTTCCTGATATGGGGGATTCCCTATAGCAAAGTCAAAAAACTTCTTTTTACCCATAATTTATCTCTCCTCCTCAAATAATGGAGCTTAATTTCATACCTTCAAAGGCCCAGTACTGTGATCCCTGGTAGGCCCCCGATTTATTCACCATACCCATGCGCTTAAAAAGTTCTCTAGTCAAAGGAGACAGCCTCCAGCGTTTGCCTTCAAATTCCACTTCCTTATCCGATACGACTTTTGCTGTAATAGAAGGATTCGGATAGAAGTTGATAGTTTCTCCAATAAGCTGCAGTTCCAGAAATGAAAGTCCTCTGGTTTCCTTGATATTATAATTATTGGTTCGTCTCATTTCTTCCGGGATAGGGATGACTTCCGTTAAAAGATAGTTAATAATCCATTTGGCCCGGTTGGTTATAGAGGCTTTATTCCATTTCTTCCGATTTGTAATATCCGTCCTTGCTATCTGCAGTCCGGCATTGTTCTCATAAACCTGTTTTTTAGAGGAAAAAGGTTTATTTCCCAGTTCCTGGTTATGACGAATCAGTGTCAGGTTTCCGATGGTATTCACATATTCCTGATGAACGGCTTCATAGTCCGGTCCCAGTTCATCTTTCCATGCCTGATTCAAGGTCTGGGGCATAATATGCTCAATCTGGATTTTCTCGTCCCCCGGACGATTCTTTGTCAATTTTTCTTCAATCAAAGAAAGGATGAAACGGCAGGACTGTAAATTGTAGAAATTCGCAGTTTCCAGATATCTTCCCAGTTCAATATCGTTTGGCAGTCTTAACCGGTTTTCCTGATGAGCCAGAATATCAAGCATGGCCTTTTCTTTATCAGGCGCAGTTTCTAACTGGTCCAAATAGTTCACATATAAAGGGAACGATTTATTCTCCGCCTGTACCAGCCCAAGGATACGTCTTCTAATAATATAAGTCTTAAATACGTGGAGAATAGCGGCAATATCCTCATCAGTAAATGCACCTTCTCTCCAGGCATCCAGCAGGGCCAGCAGGAAGGAATAGGCAGTGGTCACACGGAGGAACTGGATATCCTTTAATTCATAATCAATGTTTGGGTGTCCTGTTCTACCTTCCGGCAAGAGGCAGGCATACAGCGAAGCACAGCCGGATAATTTCTTCATTACGGTTTCCGCTTCCAAGCCGCTGAAGATTTCCTTAAATATTCTGTACAGTTCCTTATAGTTGGCTTCTGTTGCTTTTTTATAAGAGGTTTTGTAATGCCACTGCATAAAGTCCCGGATATAATTGGATACTTGGCCCGGTAAGGTTTGTTCGATATGAAGCCAGTATTCTTTGTAAAGGGTTTCCTGTTTCTTTCCATCGAGACCTAGCAGAAGGTAGTTTCTAACCAAGTCTGCCAAAGACAAGGGCTTCCCCAGAGAGTTCATGGATTCAAATACTTCCTGTGGATTCTCCCATTCATTCCGATCCGGTTCAAGCTCGATGGAAATAACGCTGAATTTATTTAATCCCAGCTCAATCAAGCGGGTAGGGTCTCCTTCATCCTGCCCAAACTGGGTGAGACGGGAAATAAAGTATCTGTAATTCTTGTATATAATAGTTGTTCGTTCTTTTTCTGTCAGCGGATTCTGAAGAATCAGGTGGACATAGACAGACCAGTCTGTCTCAACCTGCTTTAATTTGATTTTGTATTCATTGTCTTCATCTTTGGCATTGGTATTTCTTAGATATTTGTTATTGATGAAATCCTTTAAGGCCTCATTGGCAGCTATATCCCTTACAGCACACAGAAACAGCATGGTAGTAGTAATTCTCTGCTGTCCATCAATGAGAACCAGTTCCTTTGTCTGTCCAAAGGGCCTTTCCGTCTGAAAATAAGTAATTGAACCGAAGAAATGCTCTGTCCTATGCCCATGAGAATTCTTTTCGTAGGTCTTAACCACATCGTCAAAGAATGCTTCGCACTGTTCCGTGGTCCATTCATAATTTCTCTGGTACGGCGGCACGAAAAAAGTCACATCATTATTCGAAAGCATATCCAGTAACTTCATTTCACTCGGAACCATAATTATCTCTCCTTTAACTGGCGATATTCAATAGAGCTGCCATCTCGCCAGTCCTGAATTCTACAGTATGGTGCTTCATCCGTTTCTATTTCATCACTGCCCATATCAAACAAACTGGGCTCATACATTTCTCCCGGTGGCATACCAAGAGGGACCGTATCCTGGAAGCCATCCATCTGCCATATGTTCCAGGCAATTTTATTGGCTATTTTTTTCAGAAGTTTAATGTCCGGCTCTTTATTCCAGCGTTCCTCATAGTAGTCAACAAAAGTCAGTAAAAGATTGATACGGGCAATGAGAAGGCTGTCCCCCTGATATTCAAAACCATAGGAGGCTTCAAATGCTCGAATGGTCCATTTCAACCAGTCCTCGTAGGTGTTTGTATTTTCATTCACAATGCGGAGTTTTCTGTCCAGCAGGCCAATTCTTCTCTTCGGCGGCTCAATCATACGCCCTGTGGCCGCATCGTAGCGGGATACAAGGAAAGGTCCTTCCCCACAGGTGATTTCCAAACGCCGAGAATCTACATACTGTTTCCATGTCCTGCCTTCCGGCATCTCCACTTTTCCCTGCACTACGTCCCAGGTGTAGTCACTGTTTTCAATGTTAAAAACATTCTTTCTTCCAAACCAGCTTTCATCGCAGTAGTTATTCATGCGATTGCAGAGCCAGGCCGGTGTAAATACTTCGGCCTTTTTCCGCGTCCTGTCCTGCTGGTCCTCCTGCGTCTTTTCTATGCGTGGCTTAATGAGGTTGGTAAAATTTATAAGCCTTGTTGCTTTGATTTCTTGCCTATCCAAGAAGCCATCGCCATTTTCCGCATAGGCATCCGTAGCCCATATGATATTTTTCTTCGTGGTTTTATCCTGAAGCAATAAATTTAGCGTGTCTTGAATGGGATAAGATTCTATGTCAATTAATTTTTCCATGAAAAATCCTTTTCTACAATTATAATTATTTTCTTTATTCTACCATATTATTATTGTATTAGCTACACGTTTCAATATTATTTATGCATTTTTAACCATAAAAAAAAAGCCAGAACATTTCAATTACTACTTATAAATCAATCTGGCTAATGTCTAAAAAAATCAAGCAACTTTATAATAAGTTTTGTCTATACTTTGTACAATTCTTAAATTACCAATAATGTAGAACATGTTGTCCGGCAGGGCGATGATTGCCTCTACAAGGTCACGCTCAATCAGGTATCGGCGGGCATTGCTCTCACCGCTTCCGGCGTCACCGGTGAACAAGGATGATCCGTTATGGACTTCGATGATACGGCTGCCGAGTTCCGTGTCGGTTTTCATCTTTGACACGTTGTTCAGAAGGAAGAGGAGCTGACCGTCGCTCGTGCGCGGGATCATCTTGAGCTCTTCGCCGTCTGCAAGGTATGCGTTGAATCTGGTGTCGAGGATCTCACTCTTGCCGCCCAGTTTGTCGGCATCCATTTTCCAGCTTTTCCCGTAGGGCGGATTGGAGAGCATGAAGTCGAACTGGCGCGATGGATTGCCGTCCAGCGACAGTGTCGATCCGTAAAAAATGTGCTCGGCTTCCTCGCCATCGCCCTTGAGGAGCATGTCCGCCTTGCAAATGGCATACGTCTCCGGCTGGACCTCCTGACCAAACAGGTGAATAGAGACATGCTTTCCGCGATGGCTCGCGAGTGTCAGGAGTCGTGCCTGAGCAGCCGTAAGCATTCCTCCTGTGCCACAGGCACCGTCATAGCAGGAGTATGTTGCATCTTTGATCTGGTCTTCAATGGGATAGAAAGCAAGGTCTGCCATGAGCTCTACAACGTCACGCGGCGTCCAGTGCTCGCCGGCCTCCTCGTTGTTTTCTTCGTTAAATCGGCGGATTAACTCCTCGAAGATTGTTCCCATGCCGTGGTTATCGAGTCCCGGCAGCTTCACGATCTTTTTCTCCGCGTCCTTATAGACAGGATTCGGGCTGAGATTGATATCCGATGACGTGAACTTCTCGATGACTGCGCCAAGGATATCCGCATCGACCATAGTCTTGATCTGGTCGCGGAATTTGAACTTGTCGAGAATCTCCTGGACGTTCGGCGAGAATCCGTCGAGGTACGCCTTGAAGTCCGCTTCGAGCGTCTGTTTCTTTCCACGGCTTGTAAGGTCCTTCAACAGAAATGGAGACGCATTGCAGAATGCTTGCCCCGCTGTGTTGCAGAGAGCAGGCCACTGGTTTTCGATCTTCGCAGCATCCAACTGTTTCTTCATTTCCAGCACGGCCGGTTTTGTCTCCTCGAGCATTACGTCGAGCCGGCGAATGACTGTCATCGGAAGGATGACGTCACGATATTTTCCTCTTACATAAACATCCCGAAGGCAATCGTCAGCGATTCCCCAAATGAAGCTGACTATCGAGTTGTATTCCTGATTGTCCATTGCTTTTCCCTCCGCGCCGTCGATCATCAGCGGCGGCATTCCTTTTCTATCTATCATGTATTACTGACTGTATTACCAACACTGCGGCCAATCAGCTGTCCTTCTCCTCATTGCTTTCTGCAGCGCCGCCGGAACGAATCCAGTCATCGACTTCGCTGAGCTTGAATTTCCACAATCGCCCGACTTTGTATGCAGGCATGTTGCGTTTGCTGATCCATTGCATGATGCTCTCGCGTCCCACGCCGAGGTATTCCTGCACGTCCTTCATCGTCGACCATTTCTCTACGTTCTTATCCACGTTCTTCTCCTCCTGCCATCGCGTTGAACGCCACATGGATTCTTATGTTGAAATCCCACCTTTTGTTCGGAAAGCAGTCCTCTCCATCAGCATCCTGCATTTCCCACTTGCAGTCGAAGTTTCCCTCGAAGCCACGGGCATCTATGTCTGTGGCTATTTTTGTAAACTCTCCCGGTCTTGTATCCGGTACCGGAATAACTGTTTTTATGGGCCGAGGATGTATTTCTGTCTGATTCACCAGAACCAGCTTCCGGTCATGCCATTCACATGTTCCACGGTTCTGTAATTTCCATTCGTGGTGAATGATCTCATAGCAGTCTGCTTCATGACTCCTGCCGCCAAATTCAACCAGAATATCATCGCCAGCATACCGAGGGCCACTTATGTCATCTACAGATATCGGCTGCCCTAACAGAAGCGTCTGATACATCTCCCAAACTGCGTTATCAATGTCGTCAGCGGGAGTCGTCACGAACAGACTGAACTGTGCTGCGAGAGCGTGAGCGAAGTTGGTCTTGTCCTGTTCCGCTCCAGAAGGAATTCCGAACTCCGCCATGCAGGCTGCGAGCTTGTTGTTGGGCAGGTTCCTGTCAATGAATGCAGCAAGCCCATCCAGGTTAATCGGATTCGGGAAGCTGCTCTTTATTTCTGCTGTCAACGATCGGTTCTTCACATACTGCCTCTCAGCTTCAAGCGCATCATTCTTCCGTTTTGCGTATGAGCGAGGCATCTCGAAGTAGCGGCTTCCCGCTGCATTGAAGATCTGTATGACGTAGATTCCTTGATTCCTCTGGTTATCCAGATACCTGTACAGATTCTTGAGAAACTTGTTGCTCTTGATGGTGCTCACCTCCCTGGTACCCGTCCGGTACCTGATTCTGTACCTGCGGTACCTGATTCGTGCCGTTTTTTCTGTTCCCTGGTACCTAACGCATCCCCGACAATAAGGTCAGTTGATCGGAAGGGCCCTGAAGACAACAAAAGACAGACCTTTGGAATTAATTATACGAGTTCTTTATAAACAAATCAACAGTATCAGATTTCAGAAGCGTCAAACATACATAAATCGACAAATACAGGCAAACAAATGGAGGTGAGACAGTGACTCACGATGATAAAGAAACGTGGCACATCAATATCGAGGACGATGCTGACCAGGTCTGCTCCATCTACGGAGAGGCAGCTGTCGATGGCGTGTTTCAGCGCTACGACGCGACCTGCTTCGACGATCTCTGCCCTTCCTATTACGAGGAAGTGTTCGGCGATCTGGAGCTGATGATTAACGACAACTGAGAATCTCCTATGAAACATATCGAAAAAAGGCTACAAAACAGCCCACAAAGCTCCATATGTTAGGAGGTTCGGATTTGCCCTGAGCAAGGCGTTAAAAGGTTCACCGCCATAGCCGTTCACCCGGCATGCAGAGGTGGCTCGGGAATATGCCGATACGCTCCAATTTACAACGGCTACCGACTTTTTACATTATGACGGGATATGTTGGAACGAATCCGACGAACAAGCTCTCGCTGTGGTGCAGGAATTAACCGACAGGCAGCTACAAGAAGCGGAGACTGCGGAACATGTTGCTTGGCAAAAGCTAAAGCAATCCGGTGGGTCTGATGTGTTAGTCGGCTCCGGTGCAGCTAAGGCAAAGAAGCTGTTCGATGCAGCACAACTGGCAGCCTTTACCCAATATGCGATCGCAAAGGAATATAAAACGTTCGTCATTAAGCGTCGCGATACCAAGTATTTAAACTCCTGCCTGCAGGCGGCAAAACCCATGCTGCAATGTAAACCGACAGAGCTCGACAATAATGAATTCTTACTGAACACCCCACTAGGCACATATTATCTGCCCGATGGATTATGTGGCATACACCCGCCAACAGCAACGGATAAAATTACCAAGGTAACGGAGGTTTCACCCGGTGATGCGGGAAAAGATTTGTGGCTTTCTGCCATCGATACCTTCTTTTGCAAAGATGCAGAGCTTATCGAGTATGTCCAGCAAATTGTGGGACTGGCTGCTATCGGAAAAGTATACGTGGAAGCCCTTATCATCGCTTACGGTGAAGGCCGCAATGGGAAATCCACCTTCTGGAATGTTATCTCCCGTGTACTTGGCACCTATAGCGGCAACATATCGGCGGATACATTAACTGTCGGCTGTCGCCGGAATGTAAAGCCGGAAATGGCCGAGGCTAAAGGAAAACGGCTGCTTATTGCCGCCGAGCTTGATGAAGGCATGCGGCTCAACACGTCCATCATCAAGCAACTATGCTCGACGGATGCAGTTTTTGCGGAAAGGAAATATAAAGATCCCTTCCAGTTTATTCCCAGCCATACCTTGGTGCTCTATACCAATCACCTACCCCGCGTCGGTGCCAACGATCCCGGTACCTGGCGCAGGCTCATTGTGATACCCTTTAACGCTCACATTGAAGGAAACAACGATATCAAAAATTACGCAGACTACCTGCTGAAAAATGCAGGCGAGTATGTACTGGCTTGGATTATTGAAGGGGCACAGAAAATCATTCAGAAAAAGTTCCAGCTTACCACACCAGCCTGTGTGCGGGAAGCCATCGGCTCGTACCGTGAAAACAACGACTGGCTCGGCCATTTCCTGGATGAGTGCTGTGAGCTTGGTAAAGCCTATCAGGAAAAATCCGGTGATTTTTATACTGCGTATCGAAACTTTTGTAATGTTACCGGTGATTATGTGCGAAATTCTGCCGATTTTTATACTGTTATTGAACAAGCCGGAATCGTACGGTTCAGAAATCGCCAAGGCCGGTTTGTTCGCGGAATACGGCTGACAGAAAAAGCCATTTTAAACTAAAGCGTGACACCTCCGACACCTCCTACCCTAAAGTCTCTATAGGCCCTTAAAAATTAACCCCTATAGGAAGTTATAGTAACCAGGTGTCGGGGGTGTCACACACCTTGATGAAAAGCCAATACTAAACACCCTGACGGAGGAAATCATGCGAGAAAAAATAATCGAACAGCAGCTTGTACAGGCTGTAAAACATAAAGGCGGTATCTGTCCCAAATTCGTCTCCCCCGGATATGACGGGATGCCTGATAGATTGGTGCTGCTGCCCCATGGACGCATTGCCTTTGTGGAGCTTAAAGCACCCGGAAAGAAAATGCGTCCGCTACAGGTACATCGGAAGCGCCAGTTAGAAGCACTTGGTTTTCCGGTATACTGCATCGACAATAGTACGCAACTAGGAGGAATGCTGGATGCAATACAAACCTCATGATTATCAAACCTATGCCACAAACTTCATCCTAAAAAATCCAACGGCTGCCATTTTACTGGATATGGGATTGGGAAAAAGCGTCATTACCTTAACCGCTATAGAGCAATTAATCTATGACAGTTTTGACGTCCATCGCGTATTGGTGATTGCACCCCTACGTGTAGCACGAGATACTTGGCCAGCGGAAATTCAGAAATGGGACCATCTGCATGACTTAACGTATACCGTTGCTATTGGTACGGCTACGGAACGAAAAACCGCACTCTTGCAGCAGGTCAATATCCATATTATCAATCGTGAGAATGTGCCTTGGTTGATAAAAGATTCCGGCATCCCCTTTCATTACGACATGCTGGTAATCGATGAGCTTTCTTCATTTAAATCATATCAAGCAAAACGGTTTCGGAGCTTGTTAAAAGTTCGTCCCAAGGTAAAACGTATCGTAGGACTGACAGGTACGCCTTCTTCAAATGGCCTGATGGATCTATGGGCAGAGTTTCGCCTGTTGGATATGGGACAGCGACTTGGTCGTTTTATCACCCATTACCGGAGTGAATTTTTCCAACCAGATAAACGGAACCAACAGATGATCTTTTCTTACAAGCCAAAACCCGGTGCGGAAGAAGAAATCTATCGACGTATTGCAGACATCACCATTTCCATGAAAAGCAAGGAGTATCTGACCATGCCAGCATTAGTACGAAATGAAATCCATGTACAGTTATCAAAGCCAGAACGAAACATGTATGACACCATGTGTTCCCAGCTTGTGCTTTCACTAGATGGGAAAGAAATTGATGCCGTAAATGCGGCTGCCCTATCGAACAAGCTATGCCAGATGGCAAACGGTGCCGTCTACGATGAGGAAAAACGAATCATTCCCATTCATGACCGAAAACTCGATGCCCTGGAGGACATTCTTGAAGGTGCCAATGGCAAACCCGTATTGATTGCATACTGGTTCAAGCATGATCTGATACGGATTCAGCAACGGTTTACGGTACGAGAAATCAAGACTTCACAAGATATAACAGATTGGAACGCTGGTGTTATTCCTGTTGCTATTCTCCACCCCGCCTCTGCCGGACATGGTCTAAACCTGCAACAAGGCGGATCCACTCTCGTCTGGTTTGGACTAACCTGGAGCTTGGAATTATACCAACAAACGAATGCCAGACTCTGGCGGCAAGGACAAACCGATACGGTCATCATTCATCACATCCTGACTGCCGGAACCATAGATGAAACCATTATGAAATCATTAAAAGAAAAAAACAAAACCCAGGCTGCACTGATTGAGGCAGTCCGGGCCAACTTGCAAGGAGGCAGCCTATGAGTGTTATCTGGAAATACCTGAATAAACGGAGCGGCGCCATTGATGCCATCCGGGATTACGACAGCATGAAGTTCATCATCGAAAATACCAGCGAGGACATTAAGCAGGCATACGCTGCCATGACCAGCCTGCATCCGTCCGGCTTTGATGGGATGCCGCACTCCAGCAACCCACATGCAACAGAATATCATATCATCTCCGGACTGGCAGACATCGACATTCTGAAAGAACGGTACCGGCAGGCTGTCGAGTACATGGCATGGTTCCAGCCTGCATGGGAAAAGCTGAGCAGCGACGAGCAATACGTGCTGCAAACTTTTTATGCCGACGAGGATGCACAGACGAGTGCCGTCTATGCCATCGCTGATCATTTCCACATCGAGCGGTCGTCTGCCTACAAAAGGAAGAATCGTGCATTAGCTAAGTTTGCTATTCTTTTATTTGGGAAGACATGATGTCCAAAATCGCGGACGCATTTATCCATTTGACGTGTTATACTAATAGCATGAAAGTGTGAGAGAAGCCTTCGAGGGAGCAAATCCTTTGGAGGCTTTTGCTATGTGTTTATTATATTGACATTGTGTTGACATCAGCCAAAAATAATGCTATATTCAAGACAGAAATGGAGGTGTTGAATATGGTAAATACAAATTTGAATATCCGGACGGATAAGGAAGTCAAAAATCAGGCTGAGAAAATATTCAATGCTCTGGGAATGAATATGACGACGGCGGTAAACATATTCTTAAAAACAACGATACGAGAAAATGGCATTCCCTTCCGTCTCACTCTTGACGTTCCTAATGCAACAACTAGATCTGCCATTGAAGAAGGCAAACGAATCGCCATTGATAAAAAAGTAAAAGGGTATACCAATATGACAGATTTGCGTGTAGCCCTTGAAAAATGAAGTACGAAGTAAAATTCACCACTCAATTTAAGAAAGATTTGAAATTGGCAAAGAAGCAGAACAAAGATATAGATGTGCTGTTCTCTGTCATTGAGCAATTGGCCCAAGGAAAACAATTGGATGAAAAATATAGAGACCATGATTTAGGTGGAACATACAAAGGTTGCCGGGAATGCCATATTGATCCAGATTGGCTTCTCATTTATGAAACCAAAGATGATGTACTTGTTCTTCTGCTATATCGTTTGGGCAGTCATTCCCAATTATTTTAGCCACATGAGTAATGTAGCGGACGCATGTATCTGTTCGACGTGGTATACTAATAGCATGAAAAAATGTGAGAAGCCTTCGAGGGAGCAATCCATTGGAGGCTTTTGCTATGTCTGGAGATGAGAACCTTGCCTTGCTCTTATTTGGGAAGACCTGATGTCCAAAATCGCGGACGCATTTGTCTGCTTTACATGGTATACTAATAGCATGAAAGAATGTGAAAAGCCTTCGTGGGAGCAATCCCTTGAAGGCTTTTGCTATGTCTGGAGATGAGTGCTTTGCCTTGGAAACCCAAAAAGCCGTGCGCCTACCCCGGCTGCAGGGAGCTGACCGTGAACCGGTACTGCGAGCAGCACCAAAAATTAATGGACAAACGTTATGACGCGTACGAGCGCAGTCCTGTTGTCAAGAAACGATACGGCAGAGCATGGAAGCGCATCCGGGACCGGTACATCGGAAAACACCCCTTATGCGAGATGTGTCTGAAGAACCACAAGACCACTCCGGCAACGGAGGTGCACCATATCCGTCCCCTCTCCCGCGGTGGCACCCATGACGAGGATAACCTTATGGCATTATGCAAGCCGTGCCACTCAAAGATCACCGCCGAGATGGACGACCGCTGGCATCATGCCAGAAAGGAATACCACTACGAATGACTACGCTCTGCCAGGAGGGGCGGTCAAAATCTCTGGCGCACCCAAATGCTAGACCGGTGCTGGGGTCACACGCACAAAAATTGCAGTTCAAACGGGGGATTTACCGCATGGGAAAGGAGTTGAACAGCCATGGCCAAGGACGGAACCAATCGCGGCGGCAGACGGATCCGCGCCGGAGACAAGCCGGAGGCGCTGGCCGATAAAATCGGCAAGGGAAAAGCAGCCACCATTATCGACCTGCCGACGCCTGCCTTAGAAGGTGCCGAGTTAAACGATGCCGCGGATCTCACCGGCGAGGATATGCCGAATCCCAGTGACTATTTGTCTGCCCGGCAGCGGGACGGCAAGCCGCTCGGTGCCGACGACCTGTTTCGCCAGACCTGGAAATGGCTGAAGGACCGCGGCTGCGAACGGCTCGTCAATCCCCGGCTGCTGGAAGCCTATGCCCAGGCATTTGCCCGGTATATCCAGTGCGAGGAAGCCATCAGCACGTATGGACTGCTCGGCAAGCACCCCACGACCGGCGGTGCCATTACCAGTCCGTTTGTGCAGATGAGCCAATCATTTCAAAAACAGGCGAACCTGCTCTGGTACGAGATTTTCGATATCGTCAAGCAGAACTGTACCACAGCATTTGTAGGAAGTCCGCAGGATACGATGATGGAACACCTGTTGCAGGCACGGAAAGGAAAATAATTATGGAATTGATCAAAAAGAACATACAAGACCTTATCCCGGCAGCCTATAATCCGAGAAAGGATTTGCAGCCGGGCGATCCGGAATATGAAAAATTGAAACGCTCGCTGGACGAGTTCGGCTACGTCGAACCGGTTATCTGGAACAAGCGCACCGGCAACGTGGTCGGCGGGCACCAGCGCCTGAAGGTGCTCCAGCAGGAGGGCATCTCGGAAATTGACTGCGTCGTCATCGACATGGACACCGAAAAGGAAAAAGCCCTAAACATCGCCCTTAATAAAATCAGCGGCGATTGGGATACGGATAAATTAGCCCTACTCATTACCGACCTGCAGGGCAGCGACTTTGATGTATCGCTTACCGGCTTTGATCCGGCAGAACTGGACGACCTGTTCAAGGACGATATAAAGAATGGTGTACATGAGGATGACTTTGATGTGGATGCCGAACTCAAAAAGCCGGTATTTTCCAAGGCAGGTGATATGTGGCAGTTGGGAATCCATCGCCTGCTCTGCGGCGACAGCACCCAGCCGGAAACATACCAGCGATTGCTGCAGGGAACACCGGTCAATCTGGTGGTCACCGATCCGCCATATAATGTCAACTACGAAGGCCGGGCCGGAAAAATCAAGAATGACCATCTGCAGGACGACAAATTCTACCAATTCTTATATGATGCGTTCACCTGCATGCACACCGTCATGGCAGACGATGCCAGTATCTATGTATTCCACGCCGACACCGAGGGACTTAACTTCAGAAAAGCCTTCTCGGATGCCGGTTTTTATTTGTCCGGCTGCTGCATCTGGAAGAAGCAGTCGCTGGTGCTGGGACGCTCTCCCTACCAGTGGCAGCACGAGCCGGTGCTTTATGGTTGGAAGAAGAAAGGAAAGCACGAATGGTACACCGGACGGAAGAAATCCACTATATGGGAGTTTGACAAGCCTAGGAAAAATGCGGACCATCCAACGATGAAGCCGATCCCGCTGTTGGCTTATCCTATTTTAAATTCCAGTATGACCGGCTGCACCGTGCTGGATCCATTTGGCGGCAGCGGCTCAACGCTGCTGGCCTGCGAACAGACGAAGCGACGCTGCTATATGGTGGAGCTGGATGAAAAGTTCTGTGATGTGATCGTGAAACGTTACATTGAGCAGGTCGGCTCGGACGAACGGGTAACCGTGACACGGAACGGGAAAACGTATACCTATACTGAAATGGAGGCAATATAATGCGTGTATTTATCAACCCCGGGCATGACCGGGAACGGGACAGCGGCGCGGTGAACCCAAACACCGGACTGCGGGAATGTGATGTGGCTGCTACGATTGGCAGTCTCGTCCAAACATATTTGGAGACGGCAGGCTGCGAGGTGCAGCTCCTGCAAAGTGATAATCTGGCTGGGGAAACACCGGATCTGCCCTGTGTGGTGGATACAGCAAATACATGGCCTGCTGATGTATTCGTCAGTTTGCATTGCAATGCCGACAGCGGCTGCGCCGGCGGTACAGAAACGCTTATCTATGCCAACAACAGCGGTTCGTCCCCGCAGCTTGCCGCCTGCATTCAGTCGCAGATTGTGCAGAGCCTCGGCACAGTGGATCGTGGTCTGAAGGAACGGCCCAACCTCATCGTGCTGAAGGATACCACGATGCCCGCCGTTCTGGTGGAAACAGCTTTTATTGATAACGAGGATGATGCCGCGCTGCTTACGAATAACGCGGATGATTTCGCCCGGGCCATTGCCCGCGGCATAACAGATTTTGAAGGGAGATAGAAAAAATGGATATTGAAACGATTAAAAATGAAATTAAGGAACATATTTTGGATTCGGTGCAGGAGGATGCCAAGAACGCCACTATTTCCTGGCTCCATACAACGGTGCTTCCGGCAGTAAAGGAAGTAGCAGATGCCTACACAGTAGCCTTGCAGGAATCCGCTGGCAAGGAAACCGGTTGGAACAAGTTCCGTGACCAATGCTTCCTGCCGACACTCATTGACGGTGGCCTGTGGCTGACCGGAAAGCTGCTCGGCAAAATGGCGACAGTACAAGAATAGTACGTGTAATTTATGGTACAAACCCCTTGCTATAATTGCCGGTTAGAGTGATATATGTACATGATAAAAAACGAAAGGGGTTTACTACCATGAAAATTTTGTACCATGCACAAGGAAAAACACGCAAGGAACTGGCCGATGCCATCAGCACCATTACCGGAGCCGCTAAAATGTATCAGGGGATTCCCAGCTACGCCTACGAAATTGATTGTTTTACTGTTGACCGCGACGGCAATCTTAATTTTGATGACATGATTGACAGAAAGGAAATCGAGGATTTGCTTGAAAAACTCGACAGCATGGGATTCCATGCAGAACCAGCCGAACCAATAGTGAAAGAACCTGACGATTCGGCGTCTAAGCAGGAGAATATAGACGACTTGGTGATTGCCATGCCGCGCTCCTTCTTCACCGATACGGCACTGGAAAACCTAAAGAAACTGATCCAGGCTAAGAGCAATCTTATGCTAAAAGTTTTTCAAATCGATGTGCTGCGCATGCAGGTAACGGAAGATAAAGTGTTATTCCCTTGGTTCACCGGCTGCCTGGATGCCGATACGGTCAAAGCCTACACCCATTTCATTACGGCGCTCTGCCATCTGGCAAAGAAGCAGAAAAGGGTACTGGCAACGGAACACCCATCCATCAACGAGAAATACGACTTCCGCTGCTTCCTGCTGCGGCTTGGCTTTATCGGTACGAAATACAAGGACGAACGGAAGCTGCTCCTGCAGCACCTTTCCGGTTCCTCGGCCTTTAAAAACGGCAGAAAGGAACATAATGATGAAATATCCGAATAAGGAACGATTGGAGCAACTGCGCAGTGCATATCCTGCCGGAACGCGGATTGTACTGCTGCAAATGGATGATGCCCAGGCTCCACCGAATGGCACAAAAGGAACGGTTGTCGGTGTGGATGACACCGGCAGCCTGCTGGTGCATTGGGACAACGGCAGCACGTTGAACGTGCTGTACGGCATAGACCGCTGCCTTAAAATCAGAAAGAAATAATCACACAATATCATAATTTGTACACCAAGACTGCCAACCTCGGCGGTTTTTTTTTGTTGCCGCAAAGGAGGTGATGCTGTTTGCGAACGTTGAAACGCTACCGATCCACGAAATTCAAGGCCAAAGATTCCAAATACAACAAGACCATGGCGGACTATGCCGTGTCTTTTATCGAATGTCTCTGCCACACCAAGGGAACCTGGGCTGGGAAGCCGTTTGAACTAATCGACTGGCAGGAGCAGATTATCCGTGATGTGTTCGGCATCTTAAAGCCGAACGGCTACCGGCAGTTCAATACCGCCTACATCGAGATTCCCAAGAAGCAGGGCAAGTCGGAACTGGCGGCAGCGGTAGCCTTGCTTTTATGCTGCGGTGACGGGGAGCAACGTGCCGAAGTGTATGGCTGTGCCGCCGACCGCCAGCAGGCATCCATTGTCTTTGAAGTGGCGGCGGATATGGTGCGGATGTGTCCGGCCTTATCCAAACGGGTGAAGCTCCTGGCTTCACAGAAACGGATCATTTACCTTCCCACGCACAGCTTTTATCAGGTATTATCCGCCGATGCCTACAGCAAGCACGGTTTTAACGTAAGCGGCGTGATTTTCGATGAGCTGCACACGCAGCCGAACCGGAAGCTGTTTGATGTTATGACCAAAGGCTCCGGCGATGCCAGAACGCAGCCGTTGTATTTCCTTATTACGACAGCCGGAACGGACACCCATTCCATTTGCTATGAAACCCATCAAAAGGCACTGGATATTATCGCAGGCCGTAAGATTGATGCCACCTTCTATCCGGTGATATACGGGGCCAAGGATACCGACGACTGGACGGATGTGAAGGTGTGGAAGAAAGCCAATCCCTCGCTCGGCATTACGGTCGGTATAGACAAAGTTAAGGCGGCCTGCGAGTCTGCCAGACAGAATCCTGCTGAGGAGAATGCATTTAGACAACTGCGTCTGAACCAATGGGTCAAGCAGGCAATCCGCTGGATGCCGATGGACAAGTGGGATGCCTGTGCCTTCCCCGTACAGCCGGACGAATTAAAAGGACGCGTCTGCTACGGCGGACTGGACTTATCCTCCACAACGGATATTACAGCTTTTGTGCTGGTGTTTCCGCCGCAGGATGAAGTAGACAACTATGTCGTGCTTCCCTACTTCTGGATACCGGAGGAAAACGTGTCCCTTCGCGTCCGGCGGGACCATGTCCCCTATGACGTATGGCAGAAACAGGGATTCCTGCACACGACGGAAGGAAACGTCGTCCACTACGGCTACATCGAAAAGTTTATCGAAACGATGGGCGAACAGTACAACATCCGCGAGATCGCCTTCGACCGCTGGGGCGCGGTACAGATGGTGCAGAATCTCGAGGGTATGGGATTTACCGTCGTCCCGTTCGGGCAGGGATTCAAGGATATGAGTCCTCCCACCAAGGAACTGATGAAGCTGACGCTGGAAAAGAAGATCGCCCACGGCGGGCATCCGGTGCTGCGCTGGATGATGGACAATATCTTCATCAAATCCGATCCGGCAGGCAATATCAAGCCGGATAAAGAGAAATCCACCGAAAAGATCGACGGTGTCGTGGCTACGGTCATGGCACTCGACCGTGCCATCCGCTGCGGCAACGACAACAGCGAAAGTGTATATGACCAAAGGGGGTTATTGATTTTATGAGTATATTCCAACGTATATGGGGCAAAAAGTCACGCGATAAGCCGAAAAACTACCTGTCTACGGCCTTTACGTTTCTGTTCGGTCCGACCTCCTCCGGCAACGTGGTGACGGAACGGACGGCCATGCAGACAACGGCGGTCTATGCCTGCGTCCGGGTGTTGTCAGAGGCTATCGCCGGACTGCCGCTTAATCTATACCGTTATACACCGGATGGCGGCAGGGAAAAGACCATCAATCATCCGCTGTATAGGTTGCTTCATGATGCCCCCAATCCGGAGATGACGAGCTTTATCTTCCGGGAAACGCTCATGAGTCATCTTCTCTTGTGGGGCAATGCCTATGCACAGATCATCCGGAACGGCACCGGGCAACCGATTGCACTGTACCCGCTGCTTCCCAGCAAAATGGATGTCAGCCGGGCCGCAAACGGTCAGCTTATCTATACCTACTCCAAGGACTCGGACGAGTTCGGTGCGGATAACCGCTGCCAGCAGATTGTCCTGTCGCAGGATGAGGTGCTGCATGTTCCGGGACTTGGGTTTGACGGACTCATCGGCTACAGCCCAATTGCCATGGCCAAGAATGCCATCGGTATGTCGCTGGCAGCCGAGCAGTACGGCGCATTATTCTTCGCCAATGGTGCTACACCGGGCGGTATCCTAGAACATCCGGGCATCGTGAAGGATCCGGTCAAGCTGCGGGAAAGCTGGCATGCCCAATTTTCCGGCACGAACCGGCACAATGTAGCCGTGTTGGAGGAAGGCATGACCTTCCAGCAGCTATCCATCCCGCCGGATCAGGCGCAGTTCCTTGAAACACGAAAGTTCCAGATTGACGAGATCGCCCGTATCTTCCGGGTGCCGCCGCATATGGTCGGGGATCTGGAAAAATCCACCTTCTCCAATATCGAGCAGCAGTCGCTGGAATTTGTCAAATATACCTTGAATCCCTGGTGCGTCCGCTGGGAGCAGACCATGAACCAGCAGTTGGTATTGCCATCGGAACGCGCACAAATCTTTACAAAATTTAATGTGGACGGTCTGCTGCGCGGCGACTACCAGAGCCGCATGAACGGGTATGCCATCGGCAGGCAGAACGGCTGGCTCTCCGCCAACGACATCCGGGAGCTTGAGGATATGAACCGCATCCCTGCCGAACAGGGCGGCGATACGTATCTGGTCAACGGTAATATGCTGCCGCTGGATCAGGCAGGAAAATTTTATACCGAAAGCGAGGGAAAAAACAAATGAAGAAATTCTGGAACTGGAATACCGACAATGATGCCGGACGCATCCTTACCATTGACGGTACCATTGCCGAGGAAAGCTGGTTCGATGACGAGATAACGCCGAAGCTGTTTAAAAACGAGCTGGCATCCGGGAAGGGCAATGTCACCTTGTGGCTGAATTCGCCCGGCGGCGACTGCGTAGCAGCCAGCCAGATCTATGCCATGCTGATGGATTATGCCGGTCAGGTTCACGTCAATATCGACGGGATTGCGGCTTCGGCTGCCTCCGTGATTGCTATGGCAGGCACAACCGTCAATATGGCACCGACCGCACTGATGATGATCCACAATCCGTTCACGATCGCCATGGGCGACACCGATGAAATGGAACGAGCCATCGCTATGCTGTCAGAGGTAAAGGAATCCATTATCAATGCGTATGAATTAAAGACCGGACTCTCCCGCACCCAGTTATCCCATCTGATGGATGCCGAGACCTGGATGAATGCGGGAAAAGCAATCGAACTCGGCTTTGCCGACAGCATTTTGACTGATAGTGATAGCAAACAAATGCATGATGCTGCCAGTATGGGAAGTTATTCTTTTTCCCGGCGGCAGGTCACCAATGCGTTGTTGAACAAAGCCATCGCCAAGAAATCAAGGATAAAAACAGAGTCACATATATCCGTAGCGTCGCTGCAGCGGCGACTGTCGCTCTTAACACATTAAATGGAGGTACCAATATGAGTAAACTATTAGAACTGCAGGAAAAACGTGCTAATATCTGGGAGCAGGCCAAGGCATTCCTGGATGAAAAACAGGCAGCCGGTGACACGCTTTCCACCGAAGATGCCGCCACCTATGACAAGATGGAAGCCGATGTCATGGCGCTGGGCAAGGAAATCGACCGACTGAAAACGCAGGCTGCCATCGATCTTGAATTAAGCAGGCCGGCTTCAACCGCTATTGTGAACAAGCCTGCAAAACAGGATGTAACTAAGCATGGCAGGTTCAGCGACGCCTATGCACCCGCCTTTTGGGACAGCATGCGCGGCAAGTCCCGTCCGGAAATCCGCAACACCTTAAAGGAAGGGGCCGATCCACAGGGCGGCTACCTCGTACCGGACGAATTCGAACGAACGCTGATCCAGATGCTGGCCGAGGAAAATGTGCTGCGCTCTTTGTCTCATGTGATCCAGACCGCCAGCGGCGACCATAAGATTCCGGTTGTTGCCAGCGAGGGAACTGCTGCATGGACGGATGAAGAAGCAGCCTACACTGAAAGCAACACCACCTTCGGCCAGGTATCCATCGGGGCGCATAAGCTGGGTACGCTCGTCAAGGTATCCGAAGAACTGTTGAACGATTCTGCCTTCGACCTGGAAGGATACATGGCGCAGGAGTTCGCCAGAAGGCTGGGCAATGCCGAAGAAGAAGCCTTCCTCACCGGCACCGGAACGGATCGTCCGTCCGGCATTCTCGTCGATACTGCCGGTGCTTCGGATGGCTCGACTGCCGCCTCTGCTACGGCGATTACCTTTGATGATTTGATTGAGTTGTACTATTCGCTCCGCGAACCGTACCGCAAATCGGCTACATTGCTGCTGCATGAAAGCACCGTAAAGGCCATCCGGAAGCTGAAGGATACGCAGGGCCAGTATATCTGGCAGCCTTCCGTCAGTGCCGATGTGCCGGATAAGATTCTGAACTGCCCTGTCGTCACCAGCCGGTATATGCCGCAGATGGCAGCCGATGCCAAGACGGTGCTGTTCGGTGATTTCTCCTACTACTGGATTGCCGACAGGCAGGGCCGCACCTTTAAGCGTTTGAACGAATTATACGCGGTTACTGGTCAGGTCGGTTTTCTCGGCTCTCAGCGCGTCGATGCCAAGATCGTATTACCGGAAGCCATCAAGACGCTCAAACAGGCCAGCAAATAACAGAAGGAAGGTGGCAGCATGGCAGTAACACGGGACGAAGCTAAATTATACCTGCGTATTGATAACGATGTAGAGGATGCCTTGATCGACAGTCTGATTCAGTCCTCCACGACGACGGTAGAAAATGTACTGCGCCATCCGCTGAGCGACTACACGACACTGCCGGAGGACATCAAGACGGCCATTCTGTATGGTGTGGCTTATCTGTATGAGAACCGGGATACGGCGGACTTCGATGCCATGATCAAGCTCATGAGGGCCATGCTGTTTTCCTATCGGGATGAGGTGTTCTGATGGATATCGGGGAAATGAAGCAGCGGATTGAGTTTATGGTGGAGGAGAATGTCTCTGATGGGCAGGGCGGGTATGATACCACGCTGGTCAGCAAGGGCAGTACCTGGGCCAAGGTAACCAATATCCACGGCGGGGAGTATTTTTTTGCCGCAGCCGTCCATCTGGAAAAGGATGTGTCATTTGTTATCCGATACCGCTCGGATATCTCGGAAAAATGGAACATTAAGTTCCGCGGGCAGAAGTATAACATCCAGTTTATCGATAATGTGAAATACGGGGACCAGTATCTGGAAATCAAGGCTACCCTGGCGGGGTGATGCGAATGACATGGAATGAAATACGAATCGGGTGTGCGGTGATCGGTGCCTGGCTGGGATGGTTCATCGGCGGCTTTGACAATCTGCTCTATGCCCTGCTGACATTCGTCTGTCTGGATTATGTTACCGGTGTATTATGTGCCTGCCGGGAACGGCAGCTATCCAGTGAGATCGGCTTTATGGGCATCTGCCGGAAGGTGCTTCTTTTTGTGCTCGTCGGTGTGGCCCATACGCTGGATGAGACAATGCTCGGTTCCGGCAGCGCCTTGCGGACTGCCACCATCTTGTTCTATCTGTCCAACGAGGGACTTTCCATTGTGGAAAATGTTGTACGGATGGGACTTCCCATACCGGATCGGCTGCAGGAAGCATTGAAGCAGCTGCGAAAATAAAATAAGAATATATACCATGGACCTGCTGGAGTCTCATCACTCTGGCAGGTCCTTTTTTTATTTGCTTAAATGCATTTTTTCCTATTTCAAAAGAAAGTAGAGATGGAATAATTGTCGAAGATGGTGAAAAAGTTAAGTGCTTGGTCAAAAATTATCATGAATGGGAATTAATTTCTCTCCCATAATTGAAGGACAGGCGATACAGGCTTGCAAATGTTCATTCAATAGTATATAATAGTCGTATAACCGAATATTCGGTTATACGACTATTATATACTACGAAAGGAAGATTCATAGATGCAGACAATAGTTAATGTATTAAAGGCATTATCTGATGAAACTCGGTTACGAATTTTAAATTTATTATATGAACAGGAACTGTGTGTATGTGATGTTATGGAAACGTTACAGATTACGCAGACTAAAGCTTCCCGGCATCTTTGTTATCTTAAAAATGCGGGATTAGCAGCTGACCGCAAGCAGGCACAATGGGCGTATTATTCAATATTGCGGGATGAACGGCTGAAGTTTCTGGATAGTCTAGTGTATGATAATTTAAGAAGCATAGAAATATATCAAAAAGATATACAGCATTTGAATGCATGGCTGCAACGGAAAAATATGTAGAAGCCGGTTTTGTTTTTTAGTTTAAGAAAACTTTATTTATAGTAGAAAAGGGGCGACAGTAATGATGGAAATTAAAATATTAGGTTCCGGGTGTGTCAATTGTAAAAAACTCGAAGAAAATGCACAAAAAGCGGTTCGTGAATTACAAGTTGATAGTACGATTATTAAAGTACAGGATATCCGCGAAATCATGAAATACGGTGTTATGCGGACTCCGGCTATTGTAATCAATGAAAAGGTGAAAATGGCGGGGAAGGTATGCACGGCAGAAGAAATCAAGCGATATATTGCCGAAGAACAATGATTTTCATCATAATGGGCAAGACGGAGGTGCACTATGTTTGATTGGCTGCAGGTAATTGCTGATTTTTTAACCTATACGGCGCTGGGGCTTTTGCCGGAGAGCAAACTGGGCAGTGCTGTTAATTTCTTTATTTTTGATACAGTGAAAATACTGATACTTTTGATGATTATTATTTATGCCATTACATTTATTCGCAGCTACTTTCCTCCGGAAAAAACAAAAAAAATTCTTTCTCATACAAAAGGAAATCAAGTAGTTGGACATGTCTTGGCGGCTCTGCTGGGAATCGTAACGCCTTTTTGTTCTTGCTCTGCAGTTCCTCTTTTTATCGGGTTTGTAGAAGCGGGAATTCCCTTGGGTGTGACTTTTTCGTTTTTGATTGCGGCACCTATGGTAAATGAAATTGCCGTAGGTCTTCTGTACGGGTTGTTTGGCTGGAAAATTATGTTAATTTATATTTTATCAGGAGAAATTATTGCTGTGATAGGGGGTATGATTATCGGCAGGATGAAAATGGAAAAATTTGTAGAAGCATATGTTTATGAAATGCAAAATATACCCAGCATGGAAATTGTTGAACCGTGTATGAAGGATAGACTATATGATGCGTGGATTTTTACTCGTGATTTAATTAAACGCATATGGATCTATGTTCTTATTGGTATTGCTATCGGCGGGTTTATCCATGGCTGGATTCCGGCGGGAACCTTGGCGCAGTATGCAGGAAAAGACAACCCCTTTGCTGTTCCCATTGCTGTATTGATTGGAATACCGCTGTACTCCAATGCGGCGGGTGTTATTCCGTTAGTCAGCGAGTTGACTAGAACCGGTGTTTCCATGGGAACGGCGCTTTCGTTCATGATGGCAGTGACCGCGTTAAGTCTTCCGGAAGCGATTCTTCTAAAACAGGTACTCAAACCGCGTCTGCTGGTTATCTTCTTCGGCGTCGTTGGAATAGGTATTATCTTTACAGGCTATTTATTCAATTTTTTGCTGTAACATGGTGTGATACGGCAGATGTATATTTTGATAGAGGGGGATGCTGGCATGAAAATAGGTTTGATCAGATGTTTGCAGATAGAGAGGATATGTTGTTGGACGACTCTTTGTTTGAAAGCTATAAAAGAACATGTAGGAGCGTTTCAAGATATCCCTTTCAAACGCATGTAGGGATTCATCACGGATGCATTCGCAATACTGGTCCTTCCAGTGTGTTACGAACTGCCACCATCTTGTTCTACTTGTCCAACAAGGGGCTTTCCACTGTGGAAAATGTTGTACGGATGGGACTTCCCATACCGGATCGACTGCAGGAAGCATTGAAGCAATTACGAAAATAAAATAAGAATATATACCATGGACCTGCTGGAGTCTCATCACTCTGGCAGGTCTTTTTTTTATGTCTTGGGTTCGAATAGCAGCTTATTTCATCGACTACAGATATAAGGGCTAACAAAATAGGTTTACTTTCCCCTATTTCATGGCCTATCTGTAAGGAGATGATTTGCCATGAACGAACAACTAAGCAACCATACACTCGAAGCAAATAAGCTACAAGCCGAAGCAAGGTCAATATCACAGGAACAACTGCAGCACGAAGTCGATTATGTCCGTGCCCAACACATACTGCAGTCCCTATTCCATAAAGGCCTGCTTTCTGCTAATGAATTTTCCAAAATAACGGCAGTAAACCGAAAAACATTTTCACCGGTATTAGCGGCTATATTGCCCTCTATTCCTTGATATATCCGGCATATAGAGGTACTATGTCACACTACAAGGAGGTGAAAATCCATGAAAACGGTGACAAAAATCGGAGGCCAGCTTGTATTTCCTACACCAAAACATAAGCTGCGGGTAGCGGCCTACTGCCGGGTATCCACTGATAGTGAGGAGCAATTAGTCAGCCTTGCCACACAACGAAAGCACTATGAAAGCTACATTACAGCAAATCCGGACTGGGAGTTTGCCGGTATTTATTATGATGAAGGCATTACCGGCACGAAAAAAGAAAAGCGTCCGGCCCTACTCCGCCTGATAGATGATTGCGAGCATAAAAAAATAGACTTCATTGTGACAAAGTCTATCAGCCGGTTTGCCCGCAATACCACCGATTGTCTGGAACTGGTCCGTAAATTACTGGAGCATACCGTTTATATTTATTTTGAAAAGGAAAACCTGAATACCGGATCGATGGAAAGCGAGCTCATGCTATCGATTCTAAGCGGCCTAGCGGAAAATGAATCGGTATCGATTGCCGAAAACAGCACCTGGTCCATACAGCGCCGTTTCCAAAATGGCACCTTTAAACTTGCTTACGCCCCATATGGGTATGATGTAATAGAGGGAAAACTGGTGCTGCAGCCGGAGCAAGCTACAATTGTAAAAGCTATGTTTGATCAAACACTCGCCGGTATTGGCACGGATGCCATTGCCAAGGAATTAAATGCAAAGAAAATTCCGGCTAAACGCGGTACCCATTGGACTGCAACAACCATTCGCGGCATATTGAAAAACGAGAATTACACTGGGGATGCTATTTTCCAGAAAACCTATACCGATTCACATTTTAATCGTCATCATAACCATGGTGAGAAAGATAAATACCGGGTGGAACACCACCACGAAGCTATCATCACCAAGGACATATTTGAAGCGGCCCAGCAGGTCATCCGGCAGCGTGGCAAAGAAAAAGGTGCGCTGCCACAGAATAAAAAGTACCAGAACCGTTATCCGTTTTCTGGTGTCATTCGATGTCATCAATGTGGTGCTACCTTCAAGCGGCGGATCCAAGGCGGTCGCAATTCCTATATAGCTTGGTGCTGCGCCACCCATGTAGCAGATGCCACAAAATGCTCGTTAAAATACATCAAAGAAACGGCACTGGAATATGCCTTTGTTACGATGATGAATAAGCTCATCTTTGGTCATGCCTTTGTTTTAAAACCGCTGCTTGCTAGTTTGCGTACCCTCCATTCGAACGACAGCATCACCGTCATTCAAGATTTAGACACAAAGCTGGCGGAAAATGCCGAGCATCAAAAAACACTGGCGTACCTGCTGACAAAAAAATATCTAGAGCCTGCGATGTACCAGAAAGGAAATAACGAGCTACTGCAGGAAGCTGAACAATGGCAGCACCAAAAAGATTCCCTTGTAGATTTTTTGAATGATGATAATAAAACGGTCCATGAAACGAGAGAATTACTGCAGTATACTTGTAAGGCGAAAATGCTAACGGGCTTTGACGAAGCAGTATTCCAACAATTTGTAGAACAAATTCTGGTCTACTCTCGAACGAACATCGGCTTTAAGCTAAAATGCGGCATTACGCTACGGGAAAGGCTGGTGTAAGCTATGAGCCATACACCGTTTGGGTACCGGATTAAAAATGGCAAAGCAATAGTGGATGTGGAGGAAGCCGAAAAAATACGAGTGCTGTTCCAAGCCTATCTTGCCGGGGCTGCACTGACTACGGCTGCGAAAGAGGCAGCGATCCACGCCTTCCACAGTGGTATCCGCCATATCCTGCAAACGACGCATTATATCGGTGATGATTATTATCCGGCTATTATTGATGCCGATACGTTTACTGCGGCACAAAAGGAAATCACCAGCCGGGCCAAAAAACTGGGGCGCATCCGGGAACCTAAAAAAGCGTCACCGGTTCTATACCCCACCACCTTCTCCCTTGCAGAAAAAACGCAAACCTATACTGATCCATTTCAGCAAGCTGAATATGCCTACAGTTTAATAGAAAGTGAGGAATCCATATATGGAATTACAGACGCGGAATGTCACGATCATTCCGGCACGAACCTATCTACACCGAAGCCATACTGAAGAAAAGCCAAAATGCCGTGTGGCTGCTTATTGCCGGGTTTCTACCGACAGCGACGAGCAGGCCACCAGTTATGAAACACAAATTGAGCACTACACCACCTACATCCACAATCATCCAGACTGGAAATTAGCCGGGATCTACGCTGATGATGGGATATCCGGTACCAATACCAAAAAGCGGGATGAATTTAATCGCATGATCGAAGATTGCATGGCAGGTACGATTGATATGATTATTACCAAATCCATCAGTCGATTTGCCCGCAACACGCTGGACTGCCTAAAATACATCCGGCAGTTAAAGGACAAGCACATTCCCGTCTTTTTTGAGAAGGAAAATATTAATACGATGGACTCTAAAGGCGAGGTGCTGCTTACTATTATGGCATCCCTAGCCCAGCAAGAAAGCCAATCCCTAAGCCAGAATGTGAAGCTGGGCCTGCAGTACCGCTACCAACGGGGTGAAGTACAAATCAACTGCAATCATTTTCTCGGTTATGCCAAGGATGAAAATAAACACATGGTCATAGTTCCGGAGGAAGCAGAAATCGTAAAACGCATTTACCGGGAATACCTTGAAGGTGCCAGTATGCTAAAAATCGCCCGCAATTTAACAGCGGACGGGTTAAAAAACGGTGCTGGTCACACCAAATGGCGAGACAGTAATATCAGACAGATTTTGCAAAATGAAAAATATATGGGTGATGCCCTCTTGCAAAAAACCTATACGGTGGATTTCCTTACCAAAAAGCGCGTCAAGAATACTGGCATCATGCCACAGTATTATGTAAAAGATAACCATGAGGCCATTATCCCCCGCGACATATTTCTGCAGGTGCAGGAAGAAATGGTACGGCGAAGTTCTATTCACTTGAAAAACGGGAGGAAGTTGACCTACAGCAGCAACCATTGTTTTTCCCAACGGATACGCTGTGGTAAATGTGGCGAGATATTCCGCCGGATACACTGGAACAACCGAGGAAAGAAATCCATCGTCTGGCGCTGTGTCAATCGAGTAGACCATACAGGTAAATGCGATGCCCGCACCATATCTGAATTTGCACTCGAGCAGGTCTGTCTAACAGCCATCAATCAGGTGCTATGCGGAAAGAAGGATTTTCTTGCCATGCTGCAGCATAATATCGAAACCGTTCTCAGCCATAACAATGATGAAACGCTGGCAACTATCGATACCCGATTGGAAGAACTGCAAACACAGCTTGTAAAGTTAGCAAGTTCCAAGGCTGGCTACGACGATGTTGCCGAAGAAATCTACCACCTGCGCGAACAAAAACAGCAAGCGCTGGCGAAAAATGCCAATCAGGATGAAATCCGCAGCCGTATAGAAAATATGGCTACATTCCTAAAAACAACATCCACTGCCATCACCCAGTTTGATGATTACCTCGTCCGGCAGCTAATTAAAACCATTACGGTGTTTGAGGATAGCTGTACCGTAGAATTCAAATCGGGTGTGACAGTGGATGTGGAGAAATAATCATAAACATAACAAAATGTTCCCTATAAAATTTTAAACATAAGATTGCTCACAAAAGTATTAATCAAATTGCTCAAGCAAGACAATCTTCAATACCATATTTTAAAATCAATCTTGCAAACTGTGTCCCATTAATAAGAATAATATCATGTGATTCAGCCATCATTTTGGCTTCCTTGTCAAAACAGTCTGTTGTATTAATCAATATGCAAATAGCTGATAAATTATCAGTCCTTTTCTGTTCTATCAGTTGTTTAATTCCATCTATTGCATTAGCATCATGGCCTCGTTTGTTTTTAGCTTGAATCCAGACTTGAGGAAAAGGTGTATCTTCTAAAATACCATCTAAAAGTGGAACAGATGGCATAGCAAACACTAAATCAATATCGCCACCTTTGTTATTATGCCGATTTCTTTTGATGAGTGTAAAACCATTTTTTTCGAACAACGATTGAATTAACTTTTCTAATTTATCTGCTCCCCAATTATTAATTGTATTGGGAATCCATTTTTTTAAGTCTTTAAAGGGTTGAGAATCCTCCAACCCTAATGCTGCTAGTTCATCTTGGGATGTTGTTAAATTCTTATTAGAATCTTGCAATAACGTATTAATTGCATTTTGAAATTTTTTATCATATACACTGTTGATTGGAGATCGATAAGCACCAAATTTTTTGACTATTTTCCGGCTATCATCAGAATAGTCATAACCAACAGTTTTTTTATATTCCACAGGAATAATATGGCGGAAATCATCACCATTGTTAAATTTAGAATTTAAATCATCATCAAACCGATATGATCCATTTACAGTAAGGATTAAAAATTGTCGCCAATCTGGTGCTTTAGGGACAACAATAATATCACCATTGTTAAAATCCAACATTTTGCTAAGTGAACTATATTTTCGTTTACAATACGATATCTCACTACCTGGCCATATTTTATCCCATGCTTTCAAAAACGCAGATTCATCTTGATCAACCCTCAAGCTGTCTGTTCCCTGCTGCATTCCCCATCCTTGACGAAGTTCACCTTTATCAATAGCGGATCTAACAAGTGGCTGCCATGACTCTTCATAATTGATTCTAAAAACGTAGTATTTCGGCATTTTATATGCATCTCCTATTACAAGAAATACATGAATATGAATAAATAAATATTATAAACCTAAAAATTACACCAGCAATTTTTGCTTGCAGCGTCAAAAAATTTTATATTCATAGTTCTATTTTCTCTCTTTAACATACTCGCGATCCGTTTTTGTTCATCTATAGGTTCCGGATTACTTCCGAGATACATAGAAATATATACATTATAAGTAGCAAATATATTTATTATTCAAATTGATTGTTTAGCAGTTTTGTCAGCCCTATCTCAATAACATATATTTCGGCGGATTGTATAATTAAGTTGAACACTTAAAAATCCATAGCGAACCCTTG
>ERZ791871.838-NODE-838-length-32642-cov-6.909933_pt1 | contig 32642 bp, 35 predicted proteins | sample MGYA00510280_ERZ791871 | MGnify/ENA primary metagenome ERZ791871 (study PRJEB30046, sample SAMN00792111) | human gut metagenome | study: EMG produced TPA metagenomics assembly of the A metagenome-wide association study of gut microbiota in type 2...
CCTCGTTTTCTTCCGCTTCTCCTTCCATATCTTCTGGAGGATACAGTTCCGTTAACATCTGGTTTTGCGCTTCCAAAAACTGCCCTGCACTCTTTTCATCCCCGCGATACACCAGAGATAAATGCAGTTTTCCATCTGCCTCCAGTTCTGCCAAAACCATTGACTGCTCTGGTGTTACCAGCAAGGTAACGGTTCCAGGCAGCTCACGATCCGCTCCATCTTCCAGTTCTTCTCCCGTATTTGCGTCATATCCACTGTTTGCAGTCACAGCAATGACCTCCACATACTGAAGTTCCGCAGGAATTACTGTTTTTCCCTGCTTTCTATAATCTGGAGCTATGACTGACACAATATCGCCGCTCTTTAGCTTTCCGGACAATCCATTGGCAAATGCCTTAACCGTAACAGAGATTGCCTGCTTTTCTCCTGTCAGATGATAGAGATAGGCATTTTCTGCCGCCGGCTCTTCTGCAATCTTGGATGTCAGGATGTAATCTCCTGGCGCCAAATCTGCAGATGCAAATGCCCCAACTACAGTATCCGAATGCTTTACTACATCATCCGGCAGGTTATAACTGCCAACCTCTATGGTCTTTACCATGTCAGAAGTAATTTCTTCTCCCACTGAAATTGGTTTTACTACACGGACAATTTCCGTCTTTTCACTCATAGCCTTATTAAACAATGGTGTAACTGCAAAGCAGATGATTAAAGACAGCACGATGCAAAGCACACCAAGTACAGTCCTGTTTTTCAAAAATCGCATTTCATCTCCTCCAACTCTTTTCCTTATTTTGATTCCTTTTTAACCAGTGTTCCACTGACTGCTGTCTTCCTATTTTCTGTTGTGGTATACGATGGCCGCAACCATTGTAAGCGGCACTGCAACACAAACCATGATCCATAATTTCTTCTTCATATCATCCATCCTCCTAATCTCATACAATAAACAGCTGCCGCTCCTCCTGCCAGAAACGGTCCCACAGGAAATGCTTCTTTATCTCGTTTTCCCTTGAACCGATTCCACAGGCAGACCATACAACCATACATCACAAATCCTGTCAGTCCTAAACAGGAAGCAGTCAGGCTTGCCGGAAGTCCCAGTACCAAGCCGGTTGCTCCTGCCAGCTTGATATCACCGCCGCCCATTCCACCTTCCCTCTTGCAAAATAATGCAACTATGAGGTATGGCACTGCCCCTAAAGCTCCAAGCAGCTGTCCGGGGGCAAAGTTCAGAAAGGAAAGCAGGGCAATCCCTGCCTGGAATCGGTCCGGAATAATCCGGTACCGAAGATCCCAGGCAGAAACCGCAATAAGCAGCGAGAAAAAAAGCACTGCCTGTACCGCCTGAAGCAGCGATATCCTGATCTCCATATCAACCGCTATAGTCAAACATTTCCTGCACCCTGCGTACCAGTGTAGGAAGTACGGTATCATTAAACAGTGCATAAAGACCTGCCAGAAGCAGTGCTCCCAGCACAACTGCGATCAGGATCTTAATGGCTGTGTCCACATATCCCTCACCGGATGTATCCTGAAGCTTGTTTTTTACATTCCACATATGCATAACCATTGCATTTCGATAATTTACCAGCTGTCTTTTAATATTCTTCATTTGATCTCCTCCATTGATTTTCTGTTTTTGTTCTCTGTACCCCTTAAATCAGACCATGTTCTGCCCTGGATTTTGAGGGGGTGCTGTCTGTAAGGTAGATGCCTGTGCCATGGACAGTGCCTCTCCATAAGCTCCCAATACCGCCTGTTTCAGCTCGTTGCGGAATTCCTCCGTCACAGGAAAACAGATATCCTTGTATCCATCCTGTGTTTTCCGGCTGGGCATAGACATAAAGAGCCCATCCTTACCTCCCTCGACGATTTTGATTCCCCGGACGGCAAAACATCCGGCGATTGTGGCGGATGCATAGGCTCTGATCCCGCCCTGTACTCCTGGTGGATACATAGATGTAATCCGAACGTCTAAATCTGGCATACTGATTCTTCCTCCTTTGTTTTTTTCTGCTCATAAACCGTTCCTTTCTGGATCTATTTCAGTCAAGCAGACAGACAAAACTGCATGCTAAAACTGCATGGTGTGTATGAATTCCTCCGCCAGTTGCGACTCTGTAAAATCAATTCTCTTAAAGTCATAACGATCCACATAAAAAAAGGAACTCCCTGTTTCATCATAGAGTTCCAGCACATCACTAATGGATAGCCCATGACCTGTATAACCGGACGGCGGATGATACCGGAATTTATCATAGAGTTCTTCCAGGTCATTGGTGTCAGATGCCCCTTCATAGACTTTGATATAAAAATCCGGCTTGGGGGAGCCATATTGCTGCTCCATCTGGAAAAGTGCAAGGAACTTCATATGCACATCCACATCTCCTCTCAGTTGCCAGATGCGTACATCTTTTAGCCCCTTTGCCGATTCCATATCTTGCTGGCTATTTGCCAACCGGTCGTAGATCCCGTCCTGCCACTGAATTTTTTGGATATTCCTCTGCTTACGCAGGAAGCTTTCTAATGCTTCATTCTGAAACATGGGATCCACTACTGCACATCCTTCCGTCACACGACCTACCCGGTTCCCATAATACCGGATCACTCCATTTTCAATCTGAATCTGCTTCATTTCCCTTCCCTCATTTCTAAATCATCTCCATCCCCCCGTCCTTCTGTACCTGTTGAAACTGTTCCAGACTCTGCACATCGGGAAATATCATCCTTCCCTCTAACATTTCCAGTACGGCAAAATCATCCCTGTCGCAGATCAAAATCCGATACTGGTAGTCCTTCTGCATCATTACATAGCTCCATACTTCCTCTGGATTTACCAGCCATACCCCTGACGCATAGCGTCCATCCGGCAGAAAACTGTATCCAGAATATTCAGGGGAATGTCCATGTAAATCCAGCGCCCCAAATGGACGGATCTGGGAGAGCTGGAGTCGTTCCTTTTCCCCCAACAGTTCTGGCCGCAGCACACCAACCACATCCCTGTTCCAGCAGTGCCATGCCTCCCCAGTAGATAGGGAAACCAGATGGGCAATGGAGTGTCTGGGATTTTCTGTTTTCTGGATATTCGTACAGAAAAAAAGCTGCCCTGTGTAATGCTCTGGTAATACCTTTGAGGGAAGAACCACCACCCGGTTCTGGATAGATGCCTCCTTTTCTGTCTGCATACAATCCTTTTCTGTGAATTCCTGCATGATCTTACCCCTCCTTTTTCTGCAGCAGTCTGCTCAGTTCTCCGATTAGATCCAGTCGGAGGCTGTCCGGCATAAACTGAAATGCAGTACGGACATATGCCTCCACTGCCTCCGGAGACTGATCTCCCACCTCGATAACCTCTACCTTCCGAACTGTAATTTTTCCACCCGCCATTCCCAGACAAACAATATCCCCATACTCCAGCTTTGCCGCTTCCCTCATAGATTTTGGAATCAGGACACGTCCCTTTCCATCCACTAAACGATACATCGGTTTACTCATCTGGTCCTTTTCTCCTTTCCCATCAATGCCTCCACTTCATTGGGTTCAATCCCCAGTTCATCGAACACCTTCAGATAAGGTTTGCAAACCGTCTGTACCGGAGCCTCAATACCAATCAGAATCACTCCGGGGACTGTTTCTATCATCAAATCACAATCAAGCGGAATCCCAGCCGTCAGTAACAGTTCACTAGGCACAGAAAGGACACCGTTTTCCTTTTTTTGCACCATTGTTTTTCTCTTGTTTTCTGTTCTCATAGCACCTCTCTTTCCGGACAGATTTCTTCCCGGATCTCATAATGATCCGTTTCTCCATCTCCCCACATTCCAAATAGATCCAGCTGTCTTGGTTTTGACCGCTCCCTCTCACCAGGATCATAATTGGTAATAATGACCTCTGGAAACTCACAACCGCCCTCATACCTCTGAGCCAGGTTATTGATGCGGGTAACAGCTGTAATAAAATATCCTGCATACAGTTCCCGGATGAAATCGCAGTCATTGTAACTGACCATCCACTTCCCCCTGCTCCCTGTCAGAGTGTCTCGGAGCCGTTTGTGATCCTCTTTTCGGAATACCACTGCATAATGACCTTCCGTCTCATAATAGGGCGGATCGCAATAAAAAAAGGCACTATCCCGGTCATACTGCCGAATCAGTGCCTCAAAGTCTTTATTTTCTATTACGGTATCTGCCAGCCTGCGGGATGCCTGCCAAATGGTGTCAAAGCAGTTTCTCACATCAAACGGACGGCAGCCAAAGGACGTGCAGCCACTTCCATAGCTGTACCGAATTAGTTTAAAAAATGCAGCCGCCCGTTTTACATCGGTTACCTCTGCATTTTCCAGCAGGATTTTTTTCACTTCCTCATAATCCGGCGGCATCAGATGCTTCTCTGCCAGCTCCAGCTCCTCAATTAAAAATCGGGTATCCGGTTCCTGCTTTTCAATAAAATTACGGATTACTGTAAATTCATCCCTGCTGTTTAACGGAAGAAATCCGAGTTCCTTAAGGAATGCCCCCGTGCGGTTCTTGACGCAATAAAACAGATTTGCCAAGTTAGAGTTATAATCATTATAAATCTCCATACACCGGTCATCTGGTGGTTTTCCAAATAGTACCCAACCACCTCCGCCAAACACCTCAATGTACCGGTCATAACTTGCAGGAAACATCGTGTAAATCAGGCTGCGGAGTGCTTTCTTTCCGCCAACCCATGAAATAAAACTGTTGATTCTGCATCCCTCCTAACATCCACAATACTCATGAAACATATAACTGAGTCCTACGAAAATACCGGTGACATCCCAGGTTCAAAGTCCAGCTTCTCTGCCTGTTCTACTGCCTTTTCCAGTCTTTGGGCTTCCCTATCAAATCGATAAACTGAATTCCCCAACTTCTCCTGTGGGGTCACGGCTTCCTCATTTACAGCTTCAACCATCGCATTCAGTTCAGTTACGCTTACATTCTCTGTTTCTTTTAGAATAATCGTTTCATGAATCGATGACGGAATCACGATCAAATCTGATCCCAGCTTTTCTGCAATAAGAGACATCACTTCTTCGTCACACATATAAACCGCCCCATTGACCTAATTTGAATTCGTCAGAACATACATCATTGCATTGGGATCCACATCCTCTAAATATTCCAAACTACCTGCTTTTACATCTCCCAGTTCATCAGAATACATTTTTGCCAGCATATCCTGTAAATCCAAAAAACAAGGAGGATTGCTCTGCTTCATGTTTTCCCAGGCATCCTGCTTTAACTGCTCCTCACTGACTCCCAACCACCTCAGCCTGTCATAATTAATAATGGCACTTCCGGCCTTTTCTCCATCCACCAACACATGAAATCCATAAACCAGTGCCAGATCCTCTCGTATTTCATGAGGACAGCTTGCCAGAAAATCTATATTTTCCTGTGCGTTGCGGACATAGACGGTCAGACTCTTCTTTATCGTTTCATAATCCCATTCCCTGCTTGAAATGCCATCTATGCTTATCTCTGCTTCCTGGCACTTCTGATAATCCTGAGCAATTTTCTGCCACACATCCTCCAGTTTCTTTCCATCCTCAAGTTCCTGATAATAGGATTCCAGATATAAAAGCGGAACGGATGTATAGCTTTTAGTGCCTGGAAGGTATACTCCCTGCAATTTGATGTTGTTATTTTTTAACACCTCCATGATTTCCACTTTTCTTTCCTGAAAAGATTCCGGAAAAAATCGTTTTAAATTCTTTTTTGTTAATTTCAAAAATTCTTCATATGTCATTTTCTATTCTCCTTCACACCTCATTCTTATTAGTTTCCTCCATTTGATCATCAAGCACGTTCAACGCTTCCCTTACTGCATTTTCATTCCCTGTTCTGTCTTCTGCTGTGTCTGTATTGGAAAATCTTCATTACGGGTAATCATTCCGTAGGTTGTCTGCACACTTTCCAACAGCCCAAGCTGACGTTCCCCATATCCTTGAAAATCAAATGTAGCAAATGCTGGATCATCAATATTGAACTCCAATTCCCGAAACAGATACCTTGCATACGAAGCCATGGAATACATCTGTGGATCATAGGAATAACAATCCAGGTTTTCCGCAATCCGAAGAGCCTGTTCCAAGCTATCGCATTGCTCTAGTTCCAAAGCTGCCTTGAATTTGCAAAGCGTTCTATCATCAGGAAATTCCTGAAGCTGTCTTGCCAGTTCATTCAATGTCTCAATGTCATCTGTCTGCTTAACGGATAATCCATGCACTGTGCTGATGCTCTCCGTAATGATACAGTCATCAAAAGTTCTCTCGTTTAATCTGTTCAGCGCCCACTGAAACCCCAAATCTGTAGTTGGAAGTTCCAACCAGGTTTCCTGTTCTTCTGGATATTGAGATCCGACCAGGCGAAGAGAAAAAATCCCTCCGGCCACTCCGTCAATATCGGGAAGGTGAATTCCATCATAAATATCTTGATACGAAAGAGCATTCTCAAATACATAACCTTTTGAGGTAAATATGCCCATTTCCTCCTTACGCTGATCCATCCCCACTCTTTGCGGATCCAATAATTCTCTTATATCCACTTCAAGCATATGGATCCACTCTAATCTGTCTTCCTCTAGGTAGAATTCTCCCAGTTTCCTGTCATCTATAATGCCTCGGAGGAATTTAAAGCACTCCAGGTTATAACAAAGATTGAGTAACTCTTTTATCCCAACTGGAACATCTATATTTTCTTCCTGACGCATCTGAATGGCGGCTTCATAAGTTTCTATCTGACTGGAGTCCATATGAGTAACCAGACAAGCTAATACATTGACTTCTTCTAAGGTAACAGACGCTGCCTTTTCCAATATATTCTTAAGAAAAGATGGCCAGTTCCCCAGAAGTTCAATCCGGTAAGGCTCATTTTCATGAATAAAGGCTCTCATCTTTGCATCCTTCAAAAAAGCGGGTTCTGCTGGAAGCCTCAGCTTCGCCCCTTGATAACTCCGCTCTGGGAAATATGCTTCTGAATAAATGGCAACATCCAGGGCTGGTTTTAATGTATGTGCCGTCCCTTTCAAAACCTCTTCCGGACATACAAAGTAATCCAGTCCCTCATTTCCAAGAAAAACCATAAGTTCTCCATCTGGTACCAGGATCCTTGTCTCTTGCATTTCTCTGATAAAGCCTCCAGCAGCAATCATTCCCCATGTTTCTGCTAAACTCTGAACCTCCTCATGTGTCAGTTTATCCTGTGAGTCTGCCTGCAGTACACTCCATAATCTTCCCTCATAAGCTTCCAGATCCAGTGATAGGCTAACCGGCTTATGCAGCCTCTTTGCATTATTAAAGTATGTCATCAATTTCTGATTTCTTTTTCCCAACAATCCTACACCTTCCATATGGTCGCGTATAAAAGACGAATAGTTTTCCATCTCATAAGCGGTCAAATGAATACCTTCCTCTGTACTATTCAGAGAATATATCTCTCCTTCTATGGGGCTGAACAATCGAAGGGTATAAAATTCTCCATCATAATGCTCCAAAAACAATCCCTCCTTTCTGAACGGCTGGTTCCTGCTCTTCTCCTTTCAAACCTTCTTCTGTGGTCAGAAAGAATTCATCTCCACTGTTCCAAAAGCTGACATACAGTTCTCCCTCTGGAATTTTGATTCCCCGCTGTTCAAATCCTTCTCCCCACCCATCACTTTCCTGACCTTCCCAGTACTCCTTTACTGCTTCAATCTCCCTTTCAGAAAGCTGGTTATGACTTTCTACTTCCAGAACTCCCCATAGTTCCCCCCGCCAGACTTCCACGGTAGGCTTCATACTGTAAATTTTTTCTTCTAACTTTGGATCATCCAGATAGACCGCCAGCCCCCTATTTCCTTCTTCCTCAAGATTTTCCTCTGCAATCCGTTTCAGGATCTCCGTCTCATAGCTGCACAACTCAGCTGGAAATACCTCCTCTCCGTATTCCTCCAAATTTCCCCAGTCATCTTTTGTATACATGGTAGCTATCAAAGGACTGAAAAACCGAAGTACAGAACGCTCCGTTGTTTTTTCACTGATGCTGTCCGATTTTACTCCTGTCAATACTTCTTTCCTCCTCTCGTAAAACTCTGCTTCCATGCCTGCGAATCACACAGGCCGTCATAATCCATTCAAATACTCGGTCGCTCACCAACTCTGGATCTGTAAGTTCTGATAAACGAATATGACTGCTTCCCTGATACAGATCCCTTGCCATATGAAACAAAACGTAGCCATCCAAATCAACACCGTGGATATGAATTTTGGAAAAATGAATCCCCTCCTGGTCAATTGCCGCTAAAGCTCTGCTACACAAAAATCGATCTGCGGAAAGAAGATAGACCGCAGAACAGGTCGCTGCTTCTTCAATGGCTCTGTTACACTTCTCTCCCATAGCCAAAAACCGTTCTCTATGACCACTTTGAAAAAAGCACGGATTTCTTCTCCCTGTCAGACGGCACACGCGGCTTACAAAGGTGCTGACAGCCACTTCCTCTGCCAACACCTCCAGAAGCTCATAAAACGGGACACAATCGGTAACACGGCGTTCACACGGGCTTCTCTGATTTTCCAGACAACCAGAAAGGTGACTGATAACCATTCCGCTCCTTCTTGGACGAAATCCTGGTATATGCTGCATTTTCTTTTCCAGCCCAGCATAACGTGTATCACTCATAAATCGAATCATTGTCTCCTACCTCCTCAATATCTCAATTTCTTCTACCCTAATGTCATTCCTCCATATCCTTGTTCTTTTGATTCTAATAATGTTTCAACCGCCTCCTCCCTTGTACGAAACATTCTCCACGGTGAAACTCGATGATAAAGTCCAGTATGACTTCGTACTCCAAAATACCTCCCGTCATAACTCTCTACCGTATATTCGCAGGTACTTTTTTTTGTTTTGTTTGTGATCATCACACAGGTATCTCCCTTATTCCATCCATAAGGAAAGCCCGAATCTTCTTTTAGCTTTTTTTCATCCATTTTCTTCAATTACCACACTCCCCTTTTCTTTGAACTTTTTAACGCCAAAAAGCCAACCATGTTCTAGTAAATAAAACATGATTGGCTCATCTGCTTCTAAATATATAAATACCAGTTATCCCCTTAAATCTTTTTTTCCTTATGATTTATCCACAAGGTTGTCCAGACTTACCTTTTAAGATCACACCTAAAGCGACAATACGAGTACAGATTCCAGATGTTGGCTAATATTGGATAATCTTTTCGATACTTGAACTTTGTTCTATACCTTATATTTTGTCTGGTGCACCAGCAATGAATATCCTTCATCATCATCGAATCTCCCATACCTATACGCTCGCCTAATATATTAATCTTATACTCATCCATCTCTGTTTTCGCAAATAAATAGAACCATACATTATAATATCTGATTCTATACACCTTGCAATCATCACTGTACTTCATACACACTCCTGTTTATACTGTTTCTCTATTTCCACTATTTCCACTGTATCTACATAATATATAGCGTGAATTAGGGGGTAAATATTCCCACCAGAATCAGCACTAATTCAATGACCCCCACGCCATCCTCGTCCATCAGAAACGATTTTACTTCTCTTACCAGATACGCTTTATCCATATACTTTTTCTCCTTTCTCCCCATTTTTCAGATCCCAAACGCCAGAAACGCCGGGACTGAAACCATCACCATAATAATCATCAACATCAGAAACAATGGAAGCATCAGCTTTGTGGACGCCTCTTCCCCCCGGCGTCTTGCCAGTGCTTTCTCTTCTTCAAACGCCGACTCCATCTCTGTCTCCAGCGCCTTTCGAAGTCCTTCTGCCCCATTTCTGACATTCTGCTCCAAAAGCCCGGAAAGCTTCCGGTACGGTCTCAGACGGCAGCCCGCACCAAATTCCGCATATGCCTGCAGTTCCGGGACACCGCGCTGCATCCGGTGATATGCCGCTGCCATTTCCCGGTATGCCGCCCGCTCCGTCTGTGTTCCCGCCCGGCATGCCGCCTCGTATTCCAGCACAATCCGTTCCCATGCCCGGCGGACCGGAAGCCCCGCCCCGGAAAATACGGTCAGCTTTGACACAATCTCCGGGTAGTCTTCCATCAGTTCCCGCTTTTTCTTCTTTTTCTCCTCACTCTCCTTCTGTTTTTCATAAAGAGGAAGCAGAATTGCCGCCGCAATCCCCAGCACCGGAAACAGCAGATATTCCCTGTCTCCGCGCACCCGGTAAGATAAATTCTTCCCCTCATACATCTTTGGCAAAACCAGCTGACCTTCCGTTCTCTGCGCCTCATCCATCTGCTTTAACAGCTGCTTAAAACCTGCCTCTTTTTCCTGCTGCTTCGTCCGAAGCGGCGGATATAGCGTGACCGGAAACCGGTACTCCCGGCTGAATGCCCCCGCCTGCAGGGATGCGGTCAGTTCTGTCTGAATCCCCTTCTCCGGGCATTCTTCATTTAAAACTGTCCCATCTGTCTGAATCCATTCCGCATCCTCCGGTGTCCAGCGGACCCGGATGCCCTCTTCTTCCAGCCAGCCAACGAGATGTAGATCTTCCCTTACCTCCTGCAGGGACGGATTGTTTCCCCGAATTAAATCCGCCAGTTTACCTCCCGCCTCCAGCAATGCTTTTTTTGCATCCTCTTCCGCATATTCCCGCTCTCCGAGCGCAATCTCCACCGGAATCTCCTTCTCCCACAGTCCGCGCACCCACACTTCCTGCTGCCGTTCCCCTTCTCCGTATGCATAGCGGTTCAGCCGGTTCCCCTCTTCCAGCGCCCCATCCCTTTTTTCCACCAGATATCCCACAACTGCCAGAATTATCCCCAAAAGAATGCATAAAACCTGCTTTTTCCCCATTTTCCCCATTATGTTTCACACCTCAATCTGAAGAATTTTCCCCGATACCCTCCATGCCAGCAGATAGACCACCAGACACCCGGTCATCACCACCCGCCCCACCGCTGTCTCATACATCTGTGAGAAAAACCCCGGCGATGACAAATCCACGTAGAGCACAATCAGGTACGGCATCAGGTTCATAATTCTCTGTTCAAACTGCTTTTCTGCCGTCATCATGAGAATTTCCTCCCGCACCTGTATGCGATCCGAAATCACGTGAACGACATGGTGAACCACGCTTGCCAGCTCACCCCGGCTCCGTTTGGATACAGTAAAAATAACAGAGAAATTTTCCACCTCATCCAGACCACTCCTCTTTGCAAAGGAAGAAAGCAGCACCTCCACGGTCCGGTTCATTTTAAGCTGACTTGCCAGGTATGAAAACTCACGGGTAATCATCCCCTCTTTTCCGTATTGTTCTTCCAGATCGCGCACGCTCGCGATAAACGCATTTTCCACCGAATAGCCTGCAGCCAGCGCCGAAGCCACAATCTGAATCGCTTCCTTAAACTGGAGCCGCAGTTCCTCTTTTCTCCGGCGGCAGAGCTCCCGCCTCTTAAAAAACGGCCGCAGCATCCCCGCCGGAAGCATCAGAACGAACGCCAGAAATGAACGGTAGAATACATACGCCGTCACGGCGCACACCGCTGTTCCCTCCAGAAGGTAACGTATCCACTCCTGCCCCGTCAGGTGGTAAACCCGGTAATCAGAAAGCACTTCCTCCCGCGAATCTGCGCCGCCCTTCAAATCTGCCAACCTGGATAAGTGCTCCTTCCACCTGTCCGGAATCAGCCTCCCCGCTTTCCTGAAACTGATAGATGGGAGAAAGGCGGATTTCCCCATTTTCATAGCCTATCACCTCCGTGATCTCCAGTACCTTCCGGCTCCGGTCCCGCATCCGCCCGACATGGACCATCAGATCGAGCGCTGAACCGATCTGGCTCCGGACCGCCGCAAGCGGCAACTCTGCCGCCATCAGAACCATTGTCTCCAGTCTTGAGAGCATGTCTTTTGCGCTGTTTGCATGTCCAGTTGAGAGCGAGCCATCGTGCCCCGTATTCATCGCCTGCAGCATTTCCAGCGCCTCGCCGCCCCGGACCTCCCCAACGATGATGCGGTCCGGACGCATTCGGAGACTCGCCCGGATCAGATCGCGCATGGAAATCTCCTGCGAACCATCCCGGTTCTCCACCCTTGTTTCCAGGCTGACAAGATTCTTTACATGGCGGATTTGAAGCTCTGCCGAATCCTCGATCGTGATGATGCGTTCCTCCTGTGGAATATAGCCGGACATGGCGTTTAAGATCGTCGTTTTTCCCGATCCGGTTCCTCCGCTGATGAAGATATTGAGCCCCTGCTCGACCGCTTTCTGCAAAAATGCCGCTGCCTCCCGGCTGATACTTTTTAACTCAATCAGACGTTCCATCGTGATCGGTTCCGGGAACTTCCGGATCGTTAAAATCGGACCATTTAACGCCACCGGTGCCAGCACCACGTGAACACGCGAACCATCTTCCAGTCTCGCATCCGCAATCGGAGACGCCAGATTGACCGTCCGGTTGACACGGCTTACAATCTGCTGAATCAGATCCTCTAGCTGCCCTACCGAATCAAAGTGCTTTTCTAATTCTTCCACACGCCCCTGCCGCTCGACAAAAATGTGCTCCGCGCCATTTACCATGATCTCCGTGATCGTCGGATCATCGACCAGCTCCTGCAAAATATCCAGCCGTCTGAATGAATCAAACAGCTCTTTTCTCAAAGAAAGCCGCTCTTTTAACGGCAGATACGCCCCTTCTGCTGCTTCCAGAATCGCCATGTCGATCAGGTCGCGCAGTTCCTCATCCTCCACCTGCATACGGCTCTCCATCTGCTCCATCAGACGCTGCCTCAAAACCATTTTCTGCTCCTGCATACTTCCCCCTGCCAGTTGTTTCTCTCACAACCGTTTACTCTTTAGAATGACTGGCAAAATCTCGCTCAATTTATCCCTGTCAAAAGACTTTGCCCCTTCTAATTTAATCCACAATGAAGATTATCCGCCCACACTGCTTCCCCGCAGCAGCTGTCGTACATAATCACCCAGTTCTCCCCATAAGAGCTGGTCAATATAATCGCTCCGTCCAAAACTGCCGTGATACGGAAGCTTCAGGCGTTTAATACGTTCCCTTAGCATGCCATTTCCTGTCTGTGAAAAATACTGCTCCAGCTCCTTAAGCTTTGCCAAAGACACCGGATCTTCCCGGATCGGCATATAGATTACCCGGCACAGCTTCATTACCGAAAGCGCCGTCCTGCGCCCGCTTCCTATATCCACTACCAGCGTATCATACGCACTCTCCCCGGCAATTGCCCGTATAAGCCCCGCGATCGCCTCCTCTCCTGCCTGATCCAGATCCTCCGGATAGCGCACCGGAGGAATATAGTCCAACTCCCCCATCGTGTGGACAACGCTGCTTAAACGAAGCGAATTATAGCTTCCACCGTTGTAAAAATACAACAGATCCGACAAATCACTCTTGTATTCTTCTTTCATCAAAACCGACAGACCGGAAAATTCCTCCAGGTTCAGATACAGCACCCGCTCCTCCTGTGCCAGAAGTTTTCCTATTGTCAGGGCAAACGAGGTCTTTAAACACCGTCCAACCGGCGAATACACTCCCAAAACCTTCGCCAGCCCCCGCCCGGACACCTCCGGCAGCTCCCCCGGGCTTTCCCCATACCAGGTCATCACGTCGCGCACAATCGCATCGCTGGACTGGTATTTGTAGACACAGGGAACTGACGGGGTGACCGGCTTTCCCCCATTATCCGATAAAAGAATGACCTTTTCCGCCCGGATAGACTCCTTTTCTTCCGCCGGAACATGCTCGCCCAACAACAGAAGCTTTACCGGATGTTCCGCCGCAAATGCCCGCAGCCGCTCGATCGAGCTGAACGCCACCACCTCAAACGGTATTTTTTCCTTCTGGTTAACTACCTCTGCAAACCGCGCCGCATAGACTGGATCCACGTCATACACAGCCAGAATATGCTTCATCGCACCGCCACCTCCCTAATCACAAGCCATTTTCCTTACAGATACCGAATCAGCTCCGCCCCAATCACTCCCAAAAACAGGCACGGTGCCAGACAAAAAGATGCCTCTTTTCCATCCCGCGCTTCCAGATAGTACGGCTCGACGCTTCCCCCAAGCGCAGACCGGTACAAATAAAACACAAGATATGTAAGCCGCTGCCTGGCAATCCCACGCCAAACCAATAAAACAACTGACCATGCCCCAGCTGCCATCAGCCCGCATAAAAGGATCCGCCCTCCCTGCTGCACCCCCGCAGCACCAAACAGAACCGCTGCCATCTTGATATCTCCCGCACCTATCATGCGAAACAGATACAGCGGAAACAGGACACATAGTAAAATCCCGATACGGACCAGGTATCCGCACATTTCACAGATGCCTGACATAAGCGCCGCCCCAGTTCCCGGCAGCCACCTGCTCCATCCGGCTGTATATCCTATTTTCATCCCCAGACCAGACCGAATTAAAAGAAACAGCAGCCCGCCAGCCAGAATCATCCCATTGGAAATACGGCGTTTTTTCAAATCCCAAAGCGCACAGCCGCCGGTAAACAACAGCAGCAGTAAGGTCAATCCATCCCCTCCTTCTCTTTCGCATACATGAAACGGACAGTTCCTGTACAGTATGTCCCGTTTTCAAAACACCTGCCGAAAACAATAGCTGCCAGTCCTGCGCCAGTTTTCACCGCCACCATTTTCCATTCCTTTCCTGTATGCACTTGAACCACTTCTGAAAAATCATCGAACATTTCTCTGAACTTAACTTTTAGAATCTTAATAATAGATCAACGGGAAATCCGGATTCCCGTGACAGATGGAAGAACCCATCCATGAATGTTCCTCCATTATGAACAGTTTTTGATCAAAAGTCAATCCCAAAACACCCGAAATATGCGCCAAAAACATCTCAAAAACTTTGTGCATCTGAACCCATTATTTTAGCTAGACAATTTCGTTATTTGAAAATAATTGCCAAAATATCTCTTTATTTTTTATCTATAAATACCCATTCCAGCATTTTCCTTTCCATTGACTGACGAAACAAAAAATGGTAAAATACTATTAGTTTAAATTTTTAAACCATTATAGAAGGAGGAGCCGCGATGAAAAAAGGAATAGAACTTAAACAGCATTTTCATACCTGTATGCCTCTTTTTATCGCACTGGGTGATGAAATACGGCTGACGATCATCGAAGCACTGACGGACGAAGCCCTCACGGGACGCACAAAAAACACCCCTATGAACACAAATCAGCCGGATAAAAACGATGACCGTCCAATCAGCCTGCCCACCCAGCCCCGTCCGCACGGCTTAAATGTCCGGGAAATCACCGAACGGACCAGCCTGTCGCGCCCGGCAGTTTCCCACCATTTGAAGATCTTAAAGACAGCCGGGCTGATCGATGTCCACCGGGAGGGAACCTGTAATTATTATTATCTCTCAATCGAAGACAGCACCCGGAAACTGATGCAGCTCGGACATCTGCTGGAATCCGTGCTTTCCATGGACGCCTGAACCAGGATGCATATCTTTCCATTTTCTGAATATACTGATCGTTGTACCAATTTATAGGATTCAGAAAGAGAGCATCAAACCATGAAGCACAACCGCACCCACTGCTCCGGTATCACCAGCACGGACATTTTTTCCGCCCACCCTGACCCAGAGCTGCTGACAGAACTGCGACAGACCATGAGCACGATCAACACCGTTTTCAACCATTTTGAAGAGGTCGTCGATCCGACTCTGATTGACTGCTATATCTACGAACTGAAAGCCGCACATCTCCGGTATCAGTTCCTTTTACGACATATTAAACAACAGGAAAATACCATTTAACCGACACAAGGAGGGCCTTTCTCATGACAGCCTGGTACGACAAAGCTATCTTTTACCATATGTATCCTCTGGGAATGACCGGAGCACCGTTTGCCAATCCCTACCCCGTCTCCGATGGGGCAGCGGATGGCACAAACAGGGACGTTTCCGCCGATTCCCGCATGGACGAACTGATGCAGTGGATTCCCTATTTAGAGAGCCTGCATATTTCCGCGCTTTACATCGGACCGCTGTTTGAATCATCCACGCACGGCTATGATACCCGCGATTTCCGGCTCATCGACCGGCGGCTGGGGACCAACGTCTCGTTCCGATCTTTCGTGGACTGCTGCCATGAGCATGGCATCCGCGTCGTCGTGGACGGCGTGTTCAACCACACCGGTCGCGAATTTTTCGCCTTCCGCGACCTGCAGGCGCACCGTGACCAGTCCCCTTACGCCGGATGGTACAGGAACGTCAATTTCGGCTGGGGCAGCCCGCTCGGCGATTCCTTCGGCTACGAATCCTGGCACGGCATCTGGGAGCTTCCCTGCTTAAACCACAAAAACCCGGAAGTGCGGAACTATCTGCTTGACACTGTCCGTTTCTGGGTGCAGGAATTTGACATCGACGGTATCCGCCTCGACTGCGCGGGCGATCTTTCCTTTGAATTTATGCAGGAACTGCGCCGGCTGGCAAATGAAATCAAGCCGGAATTCTGGCTGATGGGCGAAGTCATCCACGGCGAATACGCCCGCTGGGTCAATCCGCAGATGCTTCATTCCGTCACCAACTACGAGATGCACAAAAGTATCTATTCCGCGCACAACGACCACAATTATTTCGAACTGGCACACAATGTCCGCCGCCTCGAAGCGGTGGGGCGGGATCTCTACACCTTTGTGGACAACCACGACGAAGACCGGATCGCAAGCAAACTGTTAAATCCGGCACATCTTGCGCCGCTTTACACGCTGCTGTTCACTCTTCCGGGAATTCCATCCATCTATTATGGAAGTGAATGGGGCATTCAGGGACGCCGCGGACACAACTCTGATACGGAACTCCGTCCGAAAATCCTGCCGCCGAGACCGCTTGCAGAAGAAATGCAGACCAGCGACGGACAAAACACAGGCATCCGCACAGATGGCAACTGCCAGAGCTTTTCGAGCGCCACAGGCACAAACATACACGCAGGCGCAAACACCTGCTGCCAAACCACTTCAAGCACCACAGACTCAAACACAGATACCAGCGCAGACACCGTGACACCGCTTACACTTCTGATCCAGAAACTCGCCGCCATCCACGCCGCCGAACCGGCGCTTCACGGTGGGCGTTATCAGGAACTTCTGCTGACAAACCGGCAGTACGCATTTGCCAGACACGGTGACCACCAGGCGATCCTTACCGCTGCCAACAACGATGACAACGCCGCTTATTTACAAGTTCCGCTTCCATTCCACACGACAGCGGAACAAGCTACGGATCTGATTACCGGAAAATCGTTTTTGATCGATAAGAATACAAACAAAATTCAGATAGAATTAGAGGGTAACAGCGCTGTTATTCTCGGAATCACGGAGGGGTAACCTTATGAAAAAAGCAGCTTCCACTACTAAACGAACCACATCGAAAAAACAAAAGACAGAGGGACTCGGCGTGATCGGCGAGCTTGACCGGTATCTCTTCGGAGAAGGCCGCCACTACCAGCTCTACCACAAGCTGGGCGCACACCCTTATACATATCGCGGACAGGACGGCTACTATTTCGCGGTCTGGGCGCCGCACGCAGCCGCCGTCAGCCTGGTCGGCGACTTCAACGCCTGGAATCCGGATGCAACCCCGATGAAGCCGGTCGCAGACAGCGGCATTTACGAGCTCTTCGTACCGGGACTTGGCGTGGGACAGCTCTACAAATTCGCCATCACCACGCACACAGGAACGATTTTATTTAAGGCAGATCCATATGCATTTTCGGCAGAATACCGTCCTGGAACCGCTTCCGTGACCGCCGATATCCGCGGCTTCAAATGGAACGATTCCAAATGGATGGAATCGCGCGCGGGCACCGATCCGGTCAAGGCGCCAATCTCTATCTACGAGGTTCACTTAGGATCCTGGAAAAAGAAAAACCGCCCGGAAAAGGACGGTTATTACACTTACATGGAAGCCGCGCATGAGCTGGCTGACTATGTCCTGGAAATGGGCTACACCCATGTAGAGCTCATGGGAATCGCCGAACATCCGTATGACGGCTCCTGGGGATATCAGGTAACCGGCTATTTTGCCCCGACCTCCCGCTACGGAACCCCGACGGAATTTATGTATTTCGTCAATTACTTACATAAAAAAGGCATCGGTGTCATCCTAGACTGGGTTCCGGCGCATTTTCCGAAGGATGCACATGGACTTGCCGATTTCGACGGACAGGCGCTCTATGAGTATGCCGACCCGCGCAAAGGCGAGCACCCGGACTGGGGTACCAAGGTCTTCGATTATGCCAAAAACGAGGTATCCAATTTTCTGATCGCCAACGCGCTCTACTGGCTCGATGAATACCACATCGATGGTCTGCGCGTGGACGCCGTCGCTTCCATGCTTTACTTAGACTATGGGCGCCAGGACGGACAGTGGGTACCAAATAAATATGGCGACAACAAAAACCTCGAAGCCATCGAGTTTTTCAAACATTTAAACAGCGTGATCCGCGGCCGGAAGGACGGCGCCATCATCATTGCCGAGGAATCCACCGCCTGGCCGAACGTTACCAAGAGCCCGGAGGAGGACGGTCTTGGATTTACCTTCAAATGGAATATGGGCTGGATGCATGACTTCCTCGAATACATGAAGCTCGACCCGTATTTCCGTAAATTTAACCACAACAAAATGACCTTCGGCATCACCTACTGCACCAGCGAAAACTTCATTCTGGTGCTCTCGCACGACGAGGTCGTCCACCTCAAATGCTCGATGATCAACAAAATGCCGGGCGAATACGAGGATAAATTTGCCAACCTGAAAGTCGGCTACACTTTCATGCTCGGACATCCGGGCAAGAAACTTCTCTTCATGGGACAGGATTTCGGTCAGTTCCATGAATGGGATGAAAAAGTCTCCCTCGACTGGTACCTTACGAAAGAGCCGTTCCATGCCGACCTCCAGAATTATGTGAAAGGGCTTTTGACGCTCTACCACAAATATCCGGCGCTCTACCGCCTGGACGAGGAGTATGACGGCTTCCAGTGGATCAACGCCAACGACGGAGACCGCAGTATTTTCAGCTTTATCCGCCGCGATGAAACACAGAAAAAGAATCTTCTCTTCATCTGCAACTTCACCCCGGTAGACCGCGACGATTACCGCGTCGGTGTTCCGAAACGCGGCACCTACACGCTGCTGCTTGACCAGGAACACGGCTACTACAAGCGCGGCGATAAGATCAGCCATTACCGCTCCATCAAGAGCGAATGTGACGGACAGCCATACTCCTTCGCGTACCCGCTTCCGGCGTATGGAACTGCGGTGTTCCGGTTCTCATAAAATAATGTTCCTATGAAGTCAAAAAACCTGCCGCAGACAGACTGTTTATATGGGGGATACAGTCTGCCTGCGGCAGGTTTTATTTATACGGGTTCTGATTCGTGACCCAATCAATTTTATCCGCGGATCGCCGCTTCCAGCTGCTTCAGCGCTTTCTCCACCGTCACCCGCGGGCATGCGATATTGATCCGCTCGAAGCCCTCGCCGTCCGGTCCGAACATCGCGCCGCTGTCCAGCCACAGATGTGCCTTGTCCACGATCAGATGTTCCAGCTCTTTTTCATTCAAATGAATCGCCTTAAAATCCAGCCACAGAAGGTAGGTTCCCTCCGGCTCGATCAGACGGATTTCCGGCAGATGCTCTTCCAGATACGCCTTCACAAACTTCCGGTTCTCCTCCAGATACGCTTTTAGCTGTGCAAGCCACTCCGCTCCCTCTTCATACGCCGCCTGGCATGCTACCAGTCCCATCAGACCGACCTGGCTGTAGCCTGCCGCCGCGATCTCCTTTAAGAGTTTCTTCCGAAGCTCTGGGTTTGGCACAAAGATATTGGAAATCTGCAGTCCCGCCAGATTGAACGTCTTGGATGGTGCCGTGCAGATCAGGCAGTTCTGCTCAAACTCTGCACCCAGCTTCGCAAATACTGTGTGCGGATGTCCCTCGCGGGTAAAATCACTATGGATCTCATCGCTGACCACGAGCACACCGTGACGCAGGCAAATCTCGCCAACCCGGCGCAGTTCTTCCTCGCTCCAGACACGTCCGACCGGGTTGTGCGGACTGCAAAGCAGGAACAATTTTACCTTATTTTCGACGATCTTCGTTTCCAGGTCGTCAAAATCCATCGTGTAATAGCCATCCGTGATTTTCAGCGGGCTGTTGACAATCTTACGCCCATTGTCCGTAATTACTTCCGAAAACGGATAGTACACCGGCTGCTGAAGCAGTACGCCGTCACCTTCCTTTGTATACGCCCGGACAGCCGCCGCCAGCGCGAATACAACGCCCGGTGTCTTCACCAGCCACTCCGGTTTCGTCTCCCAGCCAAAGCGCTCCCGGTACCAGTTCTGGACTGCCGCAAAATAGCCCTCTTTTCCATCACTGTAGCCGAAAATACCATGTTTTACTGTCTCTTCCAGCCGCTCTAAAATCGCCGGAGCCGTCTGAAAATCCATATCAGCCACCCAAAGCGGTAAAATATCCGCTGGTTTTCCTCGCTCGATGGCAAAATCATATTTTAAACAGTTGGTACCATGCCGGTCCACCACTTTGTCAAAATCGTATTTCATGCATTTTCCTCCCAATCCATCGTTCCTGTCAATGAACGGTTTTCACTCTGGCATCCTGTCATCCATGCCCATATCCCACTGCCCATGCAAAACCGATACCAAACATATCTATCCTCTTTTGTAACTGTTCAGTACCTTCACAGTCACGCGCAAAAATCCATTAAAAATTGCCTACGGCAATGGGATTTTTGCCTGCTGGCCCATGTTTTCGTACGGTCAGCGCAGTAAATGCGCAGACCTACTGAACAGTTACCCTCTTTTTACGCTAACGCCTGCTCCAGATCCGCAATCAGATCATCCACATTTTCAATACCGACAGACAGACGTAAAAATGTCTCCGTAATTCCAAGACGTTCCCGGATCTCAACCGGTACATCGCCGTGTGTCTGCAGCATCGGATAGGTAATCAGGGACTCCACGCCGCCCAGACTCTCCGCATAGGAAATAAGCTTCACGCGCTCCAGCACCTTTCTCGCCGTCTCCTCCGTATCTGTACGGAACGAAATCATGCTGCCAGCGCCGCGGCTCTGTTTTTGGTTGATCTCATAACCAGGATGTTCCGGAAGTCCTACATAGTAGACATCCGTTACTTTTTTCTGCTCTTTCAGCCAGCTCGCGATCTTCATCGCATTCTCCTGCTGCCGTTCCACACGCACTGACAGAGTCTTGATGCCGCGCAGGACTAAGAAAGAATCAAACGGAGAAAGTCCGCTTCCGATCGTCTTAAACAGATACCGGATCTGCTCTGCCAGCGCCTTGATCGGCGTACATAAAAATCCAGCCAGCGTATCATTGTGACCGCCTAAAAACTTCGTGCCGCTGTGGACAACCAGATCCGCGCCCTGCGCGATCGGATTCTGCAGATACGGGGACAGGAAGGTATTGTCCACGATCAGAAGCAGTCCGTGCTTCGTCGCCAGACGGCTCATTTCCGCCAGATCGGTCACCTGCATCGTCGGGTTGCTCGGTGTCTCGATGTAGAGTGCCTTCGTCTGATCCGTGATCGCCTTCTCAACCGCCTCCACATCGGCTGTATTTATATAGGAAAATGAAAAACCGCGCTTCTTTTCCAGTGCCTCAAAAATACGGACGGAACCGCCATACAGATCCTCGGTACATACAAAATGGCTGCCACTGTCAAACAGCTCCATCATCAGCGAAATCGCCGCCATACCGGATGTGCAGGCAACGGTATCAACCGCTCCTTCCAGCGCCGAAACAGTCTTTTCCAGCTCGTCTCTGGTCGGGTTGCTCTCACGCGTATAATTATGACCGGTTGATTCCCCAATACCCGGGTGGGCAAAAGTCGCCGTCTGGTAAATCGGCACTGAAACAGCGCCAAAAGAATGGTTTTTAGAAGTTTCCGGATCTCCGCAAATACAAGTTGTCTCTATCTGATAAGCCACGATGTCATCCTCCTGTGTCTATTTGCTATATCAGCAAATTCGTTTTTTATATAATTTTCTTATTTCATATTGTTTTAATTGGTTTATCAGTGATTGTAATGCGGAATTCCTACTTTGTCAATAGGAATTCCATGCAGTCCGCCATTTTACCGGGCGTTTTCCTTTCTCAGCGCAAAAACCTATCAAGGTACATTTTTTGTTTTTTCACAGACCGCACCTTCCAAACAATTCAAGTCGAACGTCCGTGAGACTTGGCGCGTGATTCTGGTCAGCGAAGCTGACATATTCTTTACAGAATCACTGCGCATCCTCGCGGAGCGTTTATCTCAGTCGGAGAATGGACTCCCACTGAGACAAATTTGCTATTACTCACCACCTGAAGAGGTGGGAGTCTTCTCGACTGAGATAAAAAAACGGTCAGAATCAATGACATCTTCCCACATTTCAGAAATATATCATCCATTCTGACCGCTTTAAATGGCTGCAGTTCTCGCTCCCCTTACCAGTAGGTTTCACTTTTCATCAACCACACACTAATTTCTACCAAATTACACTCTTAATTTCCTTTGCAGACTTCCTCTAGAAAATACCGGTGCACCGTCACATCCTCATTCAATTCCGGATGAAATGCCGTCGCAAACTGGTTTCCCTGTCTGGCTGCGACTATCTTTCCGTCCACTGTCGCCAGCACCTTAACATTTTCCTGAAGCGAAGCGATGTACGGCGCGCGGATAAAAGTCATCGGAATCGTCCCCAGACCGGCAAATTCAGCCTCCGTGTAAAAACTTCCGAGCTGACGCCCGTAGGCATTCCGCACCGCCAACACATCCATCGTCGCAAAGCACGGCGTTCCGCCCTCGATCTCCTTGGCCAGAAGCAGAAGCCCCGCGCACGTTCCATACACCGGAAGCCCTGCCGCAATCTTTGCCCGAAGCGGCTCATAAAGCCCCAGCTCATCCAGGAGCTTACGCATCGCGGTACTCTCGCCGCCCGGCAAAATCAGTCCGTCCATCGGCCGCTCCAGATCCGGAAGCTGCCGGATCTCAAACGCCTCTGCGCCCAGTCTCCGTACCATGGCAATGTGTTCGGCAAACGCGCCCTGCACCGCCAGCACGCCTATCTGTTTTTTCTCCATCTTACTGTCCCCGCTCTGCCATCAAAATCGCAATCTCATTCTCATTGATACCAACCATCGCCTCGCCCAGATCCTCAGAAATCGCAGCAAGTAATTTTGCATCCTTGTAATTCGTTACTGCCTGCACGATCGCCGACGCACGTTTCTCCGGATTGCCTGACTTGAAGATACCAGATCCAACAAAGACTCCCTCTGCGCCCAGCTGCATCATCAGAGCCGCATCCGCCGGGGTAGCCACGCCGCCTGCCGCGAAATTGACAACCGGGAGACGTCCATTGTCATGTACATAGCGGAGCAGATGAACCGGAACTTTTAACTGTTTTGCTGCCTCGTAAAGCTCATCCTCACGCAGGTTCTGAACCCGGCGGATCTCCGAATTCACCGCACGCATATGGCGGACTGCCTGTACGACATCGCCCGTTCCCGGCTCGCCCTTGGTACGGATCATCGAAGCACCTTCCTCGATCCGGCGCAGCGCCTCTCCCAGGTCTCTCGCACCGCAGACAAACGGAACCTTGAACTGTGTCTTGTCAATATGGTACACATCATCCGCCGGAGATAATACCTCGCTCTCATCGATATAATCAATCTCGATCGCTTCCAGAATCTGCGCCTCCACAAAATGACCGATCCGGCACTTCGCCATAACCGGAATCGAAACTGCCTCCTGAATGCCGCGAATCATCTTCGGGTCACTCATACGGGACACACCGCCCGCTGCCCGGATATCCGCCGGAATCCGCTCCAGCGCCATAACCGCACACGCGCCTGCCGCCTCCGCGATCTTCGCCTGCTCCGGGGTTGTGACATCCATGATAACGCCGCCCTTTAACATCTGTGCCAGCTGTTTATTCAGTTCATAACGATTCTCTGCCATTTTTATTCCTCCCGTAGTTGAATATGATTTTTCTTTGTAAGCCAAGCGTCCTTACGATCCTTGCAATCAATACCCGAATCCACTGAATCATTCACAGGCAAGCGCCTCTTCTGCCTTTCTATTCTGCCTTGCGAAAAACAATTCACTGACATTCTGTATTTTTACATTCATTTCCGCATCAACTTAGTAGGAATTATAGCAAAAACTGTACTGATTAAAATATACACTTTTAAATATTTTAATCAGTACAGTTTGTTCTTTTCTCAAATCTTATTCTATTTTTCTTTTATCTGCACAAACCGGAGCGCCCCGGCATTCCACCAACGCCACTCCACTTACCCATTTTTCAGCTTTCCGTTTGTGTCTACGCTTCTTCCGCCTCCAGCAGCGCCTGGTACACATCCCGCTTCGAAATCCCGCGGTCCTTCGCCACCAGCTTCATCGCTTCCTTGCGGCTATTTCCCTGTGATTCATAATGTTCCATATGCTCTTCCAGGGACATCTGCTGCCAGCGCGCCTGATCCTCCGCCTCGATCTCCTGGACGGATTTGCCCTCGATGACGATCACGCACTCGCCCTTCGGCTCATTTTCCGTATAATACGCCACCGCCTGCGAAAGTGTCGTCCGAAACGCCGTCTCGTATTTCTTCGTCAGCTCCCGGCAGATAGACGCCTTTCTATCCCCCAGCGCCTCGTAAAGCTCCGTGAGCGTCCGCAGAAGGTGGTGCGGCGCCTCGTAAAGCACAATCGTGCGCGTCTCATTCTGAAGCTCTGCAAGCACCCGCTGGTGCTCCTTCTTGTCCGTCGGAAGAAATGCCTCAAAACAGAACCGTCTCGTCGGAAGTCCCGAAATAATCAGCGCCGTAACACACGCCACCGCTCCCGGAAGCGCGGTTACTTTAATTCCCGCCTCGCAGCACTGGCGCACCAGCTCCTCGCCCGGATCCGAAATACCCGGCGTCCCGGCGTCCGTGATGCAGGCAATATTCATGCCCGATTTCAGCTTCTCCACCAGCACACGCGCCTTCTCGACCTTATTGTACTCATGGTAGCTCGTCATCGGTGTATGAATATCAAAATGATTCAGAAGCTTAATACTGTGCCGCGTGTCCTCCGCCGCAATCAGATCCACCTGCTTTAACGTCTCCAGCACCCGGAATGTGATGTCATCCAGGTTGCCGATCGGCGTGGCACACAAATATAATGTTCCTTCCATCGTTCTCCTATTCCATTAATACCCGTAAATATCATAAATCTCATCCGTATACACGCCCGGCTCTTTGTACACAATGATCGGCTTTTCCACTGTCATCAGCGCGCCGCCGCCGCGCACCGCCTCGATGAGAACCATATTTGCCTCTTTATCTGCAAACGGATGGACAAATTTCATCCGCTTCGGCTCCAATTTCTGACTTTTCATCGCCATCAGAATCTCAATGAGCCGTCTCGGACGGTGCACCATATAGAGTCGTCCGCCGGGACGAAGTGCCGAAGCCGCCGCGCGCACGACATCCTCCAGATTGCAGAGAACCTCATGGCGGGCAATCGCCTTGGGAAGATCGGGATTTTTCAGCCCGTGGCTGTCGTTCATGTACGGCGGGTTCGTCGTTACCACATCAAAGGATGCCTTCTCAAACAGCGTCGGAACCTCCTTGATATCGCCCTGCACGATCGAAACCTTCTCTTCCAGCCTGTTGAGCGCCACACTCCGGGATGCCATCTCCGCCATCTCCGCCTGGATCTCCAGACCTGTAAAATGGCTTCCTTCCGTCTTTGCCTCCAGAAGAATCGGGATAATACCAGTTCCCGTTCCCAGATCAAGCGCTTTCTCGCCCGGCTTCACCGATGCAAACCCGGACAAAAGCACCGCGTCCATGCCAAAACAGAACCCGTTCGTCTTCTGGATGATCCGGTATCCGTTCCGCTGCAGTTCATCGATCCGCTCGCCCTCTTTAATTATCATCCAGCTTCGACTTTCCTTCCTTTTTCTCCAGTGCCTCCAGCGCTTTCAGCTCCGCATCGTTGACATTTCCCCTGTCACGGCGGCGCTTCGGCTTAAACTTGAGCTGATCCACACGGTAATCACGGATCTCCTTCTCATCCCGTCCTACCGTCACAACCACCTTTACCTGCTGGCGCAGGACGCTGACGCTGTGAACCTCGCCTTTCAGCCCGTCATCCGTTGTGACGTAATCGCCGACACTCGGCAGATGGCTGTTCAGATCCTCATACGTCTCTTCCTCGTATTTCAGGCAGCACATCAGACGACCGCACACACCCGAAATCTTCGTCGGATTTAAGGACAGGTTCTGCTCTTTTGCCATCTTAATTGAAACCGGAATAAACTCCGATAAATATGAATGACAACAGAGCGGACGACCACAGATACCGACGCCACCCAAAATCTTCGTCTCATCCCGGACGCCAATCTGGCGCAGCTCGATCCGTGTCTTAAAGACCGCCGCCAGATCCTTGACAAGCTCACGGAAATCGATTCTTCCATCCGCCGTAAAATAAAACAGCAGCTTATTGTTATCAAAGGTGTATTCTGCATCGATCAGCTTCATCTGCAATTCATGCTTGCGGATCTTTTCCTGACAGATCTGGAATGCCTCATGCTCTTTTTCTTTATTCTTCCGTTCCAGCTCCTCGTCATTCTTCGTCGCCATACGAATGACCGATTTCAGCGGCTGGATCACCTTCTTCTCATCCACCTCGCGGACGCCAAGAACCACCTCTCCGAACTCGATTCCGCGGGCGGTCTCCACGATCACATGATCGCCCATCTTGATTTCCATCTGCGCCGGATCGAAGTAATATACCTTTCCGGCCTTGCGGAACCGGACTCCGATTACCTTTATCATAAATTTAATTCTCCTTCATCGTCAAAAGCATCAGCTCCAGCGCCAAATCGGTGTTGACGTTAGCATTCAGCCGGACTTTTGCCTTTTCAATCGCACTCAATATCTCTTCCAGCCCCTCATAGGAACTCTTCTGGCAGCAACTGCTGACCGCCGAATACTCATCCTTAAAGATCAGCGAATTCATGTCCTTTGTGACCTTAAACATCAGAATATCCCTGTACCAGAGCTGCATGAAATCCAGGCACTCATACAGATCCAGATTGTCCTCCTGCAGCTTGCGGATATAATCCAGAAGCATCGGAATATCCATGTCCTTGATATTTTTAAGCAGCGTCAGCACCTCTCGGTACAAAAGTGCAAACTCCTCCGAAGAGGCGAGATGAATCGCTTTTCCTAAATTTCCTCTCGCAAACGCCGCATAAATATCCGCCTGACCATCCGAAACGCCCATTTTCCCCGTCAGGTAATCGCTTACCACCGAATCCTTGAGCGGACGAAGTTTCAACTGGATACAGCGGGACAGGATCGTCGGCAGAAATACCTCCGGGTTCGTCGTGATAAGCACCAACACCGCATAGGCCGGCGGCTCCTCAATCGTCTTTAAAAGAGCGTTCTGCGCCTGCACCGTCAGTTTCTCCGCCTCATCGACCAGATATATCTTATATGGACTGCTGTACGGGCGGATCGAAACCGTATCATTGATCTGAATCCGGACATCATCGACACCAATGCTCACAGGTTTCTCATGTGTCACCCAGATCACATCCGGATGATTGCCCGACAAAAACTGCTTACAGGAATGGCATTCCATGCACGGCTCCGTCCCATGTTTCTCGCACAAAAGCGTCATGGCAAATGCCTTCGCGATCGTCTTGCGTCCCATTCCTTCCTCGCCCGACAATATGTAAGCATGTGAAACTCTCTGATACCCGATCGCCTTCTGAAGGTGCTCTTTTATCTTCTCATGTCCAATAATATCGTGAAAACCTGCCATCTTGATGCTCCTTTCAGGGCTGGACTCTGAATTTTAATTCTAAAATCATTTCAATTGTATGGATCGGTTGGGATCCCTTCTATCATGCCCTTCTTTTATTATTTGTAAATCTCTATCATCTTAGTATAACACAAGATTTAACCTCTGCCTAGTGCGATGAAATTCCGAATTTGTTACTGTTCACGCATACGTGCCCAGTAACGGAATTTGCCGTGGCTTCGCATTTAAATACGGCAAATTCCTGCTGCCACCACGTTTTCTTACGGCACTTTCGGTTCCAAAAGTGCCAATCCCTGAGCCCGAATTTCCCTTACCAACGTATCCACACACGCTTCCAGCTCGCGGTTTTCAAACCGGTTTTCCGCCCGGATCCCACATTTTTCCATATTTTCGGCACTGAAATCTGCCTCATCCGCCAGGAAACGGCGGCACAGCTCCGCATACTTTGGCTCTGTCTGCTGCCGTTCCCGGTCAAGCGCACGCTGAAGGCGTTCACCGTCCTCCACCTCAATGTAAAGCGGCACCAGCACATCCGCACCGAAATAATTCCGCGTCCCCTCATACGATTCCAGCGTCCCGATCATGAAATAATCATGCGATCCCAGATCGATCTGCCCATCGTCCACCGTTGCATAACTCCACGGTCCATAAACAGTCTGGTAGGTTCTCTTTTCAATGATCTTTCCCTGTTTCTCCAAATCCGCAAGCCTTTTTCCGGTCACAAAATAATACTCCACACCGTCCCGCTCGCCTGCCCGGATCGGTCTGGTCGTATACGGCACCACCGTCCGGATCTGCGGCAGCCGCTCTCTCAATATCTTATAGATCGTGTCCTTCCCGGACGCGCTCTTTCCCATCACATAAAATATATGTCCCATCTTCCTATTATGCCTTTCCAGCCAGTATTTTCACACGCATTCCATCGTATATATAAATCCGATTTTTCTCTGTTTCTTATGGCAAATGTGCGAACCTGCTAAATAACAACCTCTATCCACAAATCCAATTTGTCTGATTTTTCACAAATTCCTTCCACCGTAAGTCCCAGCTTCCAATCCTCACGGATCCGCGCGATCTCCCTTGTTCCAATCCGCTCTCCCGGCATCAGCATCGGCACCCCCGGCGGATAAATGGTAACGCATGTCCGCGCCGCCCTTCCTTCCGCCTCCTCAAGCGGCACCAGCATGCCATCCCCATGCCATGCCTGCCAGGGGAGACACATCTGCTGCGGATAGTTTTCTGAATCATTTTCTTGGTTCGGTTTCTGATTCAATTGTGCTCCCGAAAACGGTTCCTGCCTGCCTTGTTTTGCATCTTTCAGCCCAACACTTTCCGCCTCCAGCTTTTCCACCCGCGCATCCAGCTCCAAAAGTGCCCGCTCCAGACGCGAAAATCCTTCCTCCGTATCCATAAACGAAGTCATCAGAAGCACATACCGCCCGCTCGACATCTCCGCCTCCAGATGGTACTCTGTCCGCAAAACCTCTGCCAGTCTGGTTCCCGTCATAAAATCTGGAAATAGCACCAGTTTTGACGGATCATATCCATACACACCTGCCGCACCACAGATTTCCTCTTTCAGAAGCCGGAAATGTTTTAGCTTCGCCAATTTTTCCCGGAGTTCCCGCAATCGGGCACCATACCGCGCCATCTCCCCGGCTCCTTTTTCTGCCATATACCGGACGCAGTTCTCCATCGACGCAATCAGAATATACGACGGGCTGGAACTCTGGTAAACCGATAAATACTGTTCCACCTTCTTCGCATCCAGAATCTGGCTTTTCAGATGCAGAATCGCCGTCTGTGTCAGAGATGGAAGCGTCTTGTGAAGACTCTGGATCACCAGGTCCGCCCCCTCCTGTAACGCCCCATCCGGGAAATAGTTCCCATCCCCAAACGGCAGATGCGCGCCGTGCGCCTCATCCACAATCAGCGCCGCTCCATGCCGGTGCGCCGTCGCTGCAATCCCCTGGATATCCGACACGATCCCCTCATAGGTCGGGGAAGTCACAAACACAGCCCGGATCTCCGGATGCTCCAAAAGTGCTCGTTCCACCTGCTCTGGCTCGATCCCTCCCGGAATCTGAAACTCCGGCACCTCCTCCGGATATAAATATACCGGTTCCAGCTGGTTTAAAACCACCGCGTGATACGCCGATTTGTGGGAATTTCGAGCCATGAGGATTTTTTCCCCCGGCTTCACCGCCGCCGCGATCGCCGCCAGAATCCCGCACGTACTGCCATTCACCAGATACCAGCTCCGGTCTGCTCCGTACACTGCAGCCGCCGAATTCATCGACTCTTTCAAAATATCTTCCGCATGATGCAGGTTGTCAAATCCATCAATCTCCGTGATATCCACCGAAAATGGATTCGGGACGGAAGTTATCCCCATTTTCACCTGGCGTTTGTGGCCCGGCATGTGGAACGGGTAGGCATCCGACGCCGCATAGGTGGATAAACGTTCTAAAAGCGGCACTTCCGGACGTAGGATGATTGTTTCCGACCGCATTTTCCTGTCTTTATTCACTTTTTCTTCTTCCTTCTGTTTCTCTCTTTTTTCGTTCATGTCTTATTTCTATCCGCTGCACCGCATCCCAAAAGCATTTCATTTCCCTGAAAACAACTTTTTAAAATTTTATTTTAATCTTTTATAAAAAACTACCGCAGTATCTGATCGCCATCCTTGACACAAAGATTTTTCTTCACACCTAATGTTACCATCCATCCACGGACAATCGGCGTCTTATACGAACCAGCGCCCGCGACGCCATCCTGCACATTATCCCAGAGCCAGTCCGGCGTCGGCCATAAGCAGACCTCCGGTGAAATCTCCTGATAGAGCTCCTCTTCTACGCCTCTCTGCCCATGGTGCGCCATCTGTAGCACATCCGATTTCAGTTCCTCCTGCGTATGATTGGCAAGAAAATCTTCCCCTGCCTGCCAGCCCATATCACCCAAAAACAGGATCCGTTTTCCGCCCATCTCCACGCGGTACGCGACCGAGCTGTTATTAAAACTATTTTCCGTGCAGGCAAATGGCTCGTTCATCACTGTGATCTCCGCGCCCGCCACTGAAATCTTCTGCCCTTTCGTAAGCGTCCCGCATTTTTCTGCTTCCGGCAGTTTCGCAATCGCTTCCGTGATCTGATCATAACACTCCAAATCTGAATCCCGTCTTGAAACCTGCTCCTGACCTAAAAATTCTTTATTCAGAAATGAATAGTACACCTTACCGATCGAGATCGGCATCGGATCCATGTTTAAAATCTCCGTGATCGCCCCCACATGATCGCTGTGCGGATGGGTTAAAAGCCATGCATCCACATGACCGCCCAACTCCTGAATAACCTCAATCAAATGCGGTGCATCGACATCACGACCGCCGTCTACCACGATCACCGCGCCTTCCTTCGTCTTCATAACGCAGGAGAGGTTCTGCCAGATATCCGCACACGCTAAAAGCCGAAGCTCTCCCCCGTCCAGATACGGCTCCTCCACGCCCGGCTCCGCCGCCTCCGCCGCAGCTAATGCTTCCATTTCTGCCGCCGACTGCTGTTCCCCCAGGTTATCTAAATCAATCGGCTGATCTGGATTTTCTCCATTTTCATCTCGGACAGTCTCCCGCTCTGTACTGTCCACGATTGCTACCGTTCCGGCTGTCTCCGGATAGTTCGTGAACCGGCGGCTGCATCCGCTCAAGTTCAAAAGGAACGTCATGCCAAGCGCCGCTGCATATAAATATTTCCGGCGTTTCTGTTTCATCTTGTTTGGCTCCATTTTTCTTCTCCATTTTAAAATTTCTGCATTTGCCTAGTTCTATTCTTACTTCCATTTTGGTTTTCTATTTGCTTCTGTTTTCAATCAATTATAACAGTTGCCATATCCGAAAACAAGAAATTATATATTCAAGAAAGACTCCTGTCTGAATGGCTTTTTTACTTAACATGAATGTTAAACGAAGTTTCCTATTTCTTCTTCGCGCGAGTGCGCATCATTGGCACGTTAGTGCCTTTTTTTGTAATAGGAAATTCCTTGGAATTCCCTATTACAAAAAAAACCGCCACACTGTCTCCAGTGTGACGGCTTCTCATCTTCATGAGGCATCGGGGATTCGAACCCCGGACAACTTGATTAAAAGTCAAGTGCTCTACCGACTGAGCTAATACCCCATATGCCCAGAACCGGAATCGAACCAGTGACACGAGGATTTTCAGTCCTCTGCTCTACCAACTGAGCTATCTGGGCGTAATGGTTATTTGGTTTTATGCGGATTAAAAGTTTGCTTGTCGCATCTTTTTAGTCCGAAGTGGCTCAGCTCAAGACCTGCGGTCTTTCGCTTACGGCATTCGCCGTATACATCTAAAAATATATCTGTTAAAAAACATGCAAGCATGTTTTTAACTTCTATATTTTTATCTGTGCACTTCTCATTGCATAAAAAAATTGCGGGGGCAGGATTTGAACCTGCGACCTTCGGGTTATGAGCCCGACGAGCTTCCAGACTGCTCCACCCCGCGCTAATTCTTACTCTATTATTTATTATATACAATTTCTGGAAAAATACAACCATTATTGTAAAAATAATAATGGATGGAGGTGGATTCGAACCACCGAAGCGAGACGCAACAGATTTACAGTCTGCCCCCTTTGGCCACTCGGGAACCCATCCATTTTAAAAAGCCGATGATCGGACTCGAACCGATAACCTGCTGATTACAAATCAGCTGCT
>ERZ791871.976-NODE-976-length-28646-cov-5.023294_pt1 | contig 28646 bp, 32 predicted proteins | sample MGYA00510280_ERZ791871 | MGnify/ENA primary metagenome ERZ791871 (study PRJEB30046, sample SAMN00792111) | human gut metagenome | study: EMG produced TPA metagenomics assembly of the A metagenome-wide association study of gut microbiota in type 2...
CCAAGGATATTGGGCAAGTTGCTTGATAGAAATTTTTTGACCTTTTAATTCCTCAAAACGTTTCCCACCAATTAAAATATCATGGTATTTTCTTAAAACTTTTTGCTGTAACGGTTTTTCTATTTGAAATGGTGCAGATACAACTGCAAAATCAACATTGCCTTCTTTTACGATATTGATGGATTTTCTTGTACTATTATTTAAAATCTTAAAATGCACATTCGGATATTGTTCATTAAAGGATTCCATTGCCTGAAATAAATAGCAATGCAGAGCGGTTTCTGTTGCACTTACATAGATTGTTCCATTTTCAAGGCTTAGCATATCACTTAAATTGCTCTCTGCTTTAAAAAACTGAGCACATCCGGCTGCGATGTATTCATAAAAAACTTCACCTTCTGGTGTTAACTTCATACCAACTTTGCTTCGTTCAAATAATCTGCAGTTTAAATTCTTTTCAAGATTATGGATCGTTCTTGTTACGGATGGCTGGCTTGTGTGTAAAACTGTAGCAGCTTTCGTAAGATTCCCATATTTTGCTACATAATAAAAAATCCGGTAATGTTCAAAATTTGTATTCATCGTTTTATTTCCTTTTCGCAAGCTGCCAGAATGCAACAGCACTCGCAGCAGCTACATTTAATGAATCTACTCCATGTGCCATCGGAATCTTTACTGTGTAATCGCATGTATCGATCGTTTCCTGGCATAAACCATCACCTTCTGTTCCAAGGATGATCGCAAGTTTATCTTCTGACATCAAATCCTCGTCATCAATACTTACAGATCGGTCAGTCAATGCCATTGCAACGTTTTTATAACCAAGTTCTTTTAAACGATACATTCCATCCGCTGGCCATGTATCATCCCCAAGAAATGTCCATGGTATCTGAAAAACAGTTCCCATACTAACGCGTACAGATCTTCGGTATAATGGATCACTGCAACCTTTGCTAAGCAATATGGCATCCATATTAAGTGCTGCAGCAGATCGAAAGATTGCTCCGACATTGGTTGGATTCATAACATTTTCCAGAATAACGATTCGTTTTGCATGATCACAGACCGTTTCGAGTGCAGGTAATGGTTTTCGACGCATGGCACACAACATGCCCCTTGTGAGTCCAAAACCAGTCAGTTGTTTTAATACATCAAAAGATGCTGTATAGACAGGAATATCCTGATATTGCAATATAATGTCTTTTGCCTGTGTTTTAATATGACGATCTTCAACTAAAAAAGAAATCGGTTCATATCCTTGCTCAAAGGCTGTCTGTATAACCTTTGGGCTTTCCGCAATAAAAATCCCTAGATCTGGTTCATAATAATGTAATAACTGCCCTTCTGACAATCTTGCATAAATATCTAGTTGTGGATCATTTAGATCCGTGATCTGTATGACAGACATCTTATCTTACCTCCATGTCTTTGTTCTGAAATGTAGCTTTAAAATCTTCATTATTATATCGTATTTCATAAACTAAATCTACAAAATATAAAGAATTTGTGATATAATGAATCTTCAAACACATTTCAATCAAAGGAGAAATTACTATGGATAACCAGAACATCCTGGCTGTTGTTGCCGGAGAAGAAATCACGCAGAAAGATTTAGATGCACTGATTGCTGCATTACCAAAAGAACAGCAGGCATATGCAGGGAATGAACACTTTAGAAACCAGTGTTTAGAACAGATCATTACTGTCCATCTTTTCGCTAAATTAGGAGAAGAATTAAAATTGGAAGAAACAGAAGCTTTCGCTGACAATTTAGCTCATGCAAAGAGAGAGATTCTTGCACAGATGGCTCTTGGAGAGGCTATGAAAGATATTACTGTTTCTGAAGACGAAGCAAAAGAATATTATAAAGCGAATGAAAATCAGTTTATGGCTGGAGAAACAGTTCATGCGAAGCATATTCTTGTAGATGATGAAGACAAATGTCAGGAAATCTTAGAAAAGATCATCAGTGAGGAAACTACATTTGAAGATGCAGCTAAGGAATTTTCAACATGCCCATCCAAAGAAAAAGGTGGAGACCTTGGTGCATTTGGACGAGGACAGATGGTGAAAGAATTTGAAGACGCTGCATTTGCTGCTGAAGTTGGACACGTTGTAGGTCCTGTAAAGACACAGTTTGGATATCATCTGATCAAAGTTGAAGATAAAAAAGACGCAGAAACTTCTGTATATGAAGATGTTGCTGATACGATCAAGAATATTATTCTTCAGCAGAAACGTAACGATGTTTACGGGAATAAGATTGCTGAATTAAAAGAAAAATATGTAGAAAAATAGAATTTTCTTACATAGTATAAAAAGATGCCTTCCATAAGAAAGTTTTTATGAAAGGCATCTTTTTGAATTTAATTTTTATTTCATAATGGGTCTTCTACGTTATTCTACACCGTAATGTGTTAATAATGCTTTTTCTGCTTCTGCGCTCCATAATCCATTATGTTTGTCACAAATATCAGCAAGTTCATTGAAAAATGGATCATCTTTTGCAAGACTTCTAAGATCAGAAATTGCTGTCATTGGCATATTGATATGAAGATATGATAATTTCTTTCCACCAGGAATGTTTGGAAGATTCATTGTTGTATCAACGATAGAATCAATTCCTCCAACATGAGTGATCATAACGGCTGGTTTGATTTCTTTTCTTGCAGCACGGTCGATCGCTTCTTTCATGTCATCGATACTTCCACCAGTACTTCCAAGAATCTTTGTTGCATTATAATGACAGTCATACAGATTCACATCTGCTGAAAATTCGGAGTCTGTTGGTCCTGCAAACAGGTTCATACATCCATCATAGCCTAAAATCTTGTTTCCAAGTTCTGCAACCGGTCTGGCTGGTACGTAAACAAAGACATCATCAAATCCTTTTCCATCGACAGATAATGCTTTTAATCCATTGACTGGATCATCCATCTTTGCTGTGTTTACATAAATTAATTCAACACCTTTTTCCTTGGCTTCTTCTACAGAGATCACCTCATTCGCTCTTGCTAATTTGGCGTCATCAATGTCTGTAACGATCACTTTGGCTGGTTTATTCTCGATGGCAAGGGCGTAGCTTACAGCACCAAGTCCCATTGGTCCGCATCCACCAAGAATTGCGATACTTCCACCTGCTTTTGTTCCCATTACATGTTCATAACGGTCTTTAACGTGATAGTTTGTTTTATAACCACAAATGACACAGCACATTGGTTCTGCAACAGAAGATTCAAAGTAAGAATCTCCTTCATGAGTCCAAAGGCATCCAGCTTCGATAATATCATTTGGGAAAATACAGTAAGTTGCTGCTCCACCGCACTCTGTATAAGAGTATCCTGGAGATTCAGCCTGTCCAGGAATTGCTGGCTGTTGTGCGAATTTCTGTCCTGGTTTGAATTTATCCTGCCATTTTTTACCGACTTTCACAATATCTCCGGCAAATTCGTGTCCAATGATGATCGGATGATCAGCAACATCCGCAGGAACTCGCTTATGATCTGCTCCTTGTTTTACCATTTTCCAAGTAGACATACAGATTGAATCACTCATCACCTTAACAAGGATCTCATCGTCCTTGATCTCTGGGAGCTCAAATTCTTCCAGACGGATATCGTCTTTTGCATATAATCTTACACCTTTAACTTGCATATGCTACCTCCTAAAATATAAAATCCATATAGATATATTTTAGCACAAAGAAATTATTTTTTAAACTCATCTTCTTGATATTTATCTACAATATGATTAAACATAGTGCGAACAGCAGGTGCCATAAAATTCGGATTCATTGCTGCAAGTCCGATGATCCTGCTTGCAGATGGTTTTGTTGGATAACTATCAACTTTATATGGAATATCTGTCATAACAAGTTTCGGCATCAGACAGATTCCAAATCCTTTCTCAACAAGAGCGATCGTTGATAAATCATCAACAACATGATAGTTCGATTGTACTTGCAGCGAATTCTCTTTTAAGAAATTCTGAATATCCGCATCAGTACTGTCTCGTTGAGTTACAAATTGATGATGTTTCATTTCTTCAATATCAATATAATTTGTACTTTTATCTTCTTTCGTACCACTCGGCAGAACACAGAGTAATTCGTCACGATATAATGGTTCGATTGGAATATCCTTTGCACTGGATACGGATAAAAATCCGAGATCTACAACTCCGTTCTTGATCCAGTATACAACATCATCGTAAGTTCCCTGAAAGACTTCAATGTCAATCTCTGTATACTTCTTCTTAAAAGAATGTAAGATCTCTGGTAGCCAGCTGGTACATACACTGGAGAATACTCCAATCTTTACTTTTCCTTGTTTTAATCCATTTAATTCAGCAATTTCCTGCTTTAAGCTTTCATCACAGTTCAATACAGCATTTACATATGGTAATAGCTGCTCTCCATAGTTTGTGAGACTGACTCCTGCTTTGCTTCTTGTCAATACTGAAAATCCTAATTCATTTTCCATCGATGAGATGGCATGACTGATCGCAGAGGGTGTTAATCCTAAGATATCCGCTGCTTTATGGAAACTCCCTACATCTGCGATCGTCTTGAAAACTTGGTATGTTAAAAGGGTCATAAATAAAACTTCCTTACTTTTATTATCTATTACACTTATATAACAGATTTTCCCAACGTCTGTCAACCTCTTTCTGGAATTCTTCAATTAAATGTTCGTTTCCAGGTTTAAATAAATGTTTAAATCTTCCCTGTGCTCTTCTGGTTTCTTTGTAAATTTATGCTGATAAGAAGCTCGCATTTCAGAAATAAAAGCATCTTTTTTCATAACGCCACTGACTGCAACAGCTGCTGCGAGCATTGGAGAGTTTGGAAAATATTTTCCTAAAGCCTGTACAGAGATTTTTCTTGCATCGACAGTATAAACTTTTCCTTGATAGCCATTTAATATTGGCTTGATCTCATTGGCTGATTTTGGTGTATTTATAGTTGAACAAAATTCATTTATAAACAAAACTACAAGGGAATACAACAAACAAAAGTTATTGTATTCCCTTGCAGTTTTATATTATTTACTATTTTTCTCGATTCGAGGATCAAAACATCTCATATCAATCCACATTCGGCTGATCTTTTTATTTGCCTGATCTCCGAAATATGTCATAACAGCACTTCTTCGCATAACATCCTGTGTCGGATATTGGGCATATAACTGTCCTTTGGACATTTCCTCACTTGTTTTCATTACATAGTTGTAATTATCTCCATTTTGTTGGAAGAAATAATTCAGATCATAATCAACGCTTTTCTTATCTTCGCTTCCATACATATATTTGATGTAATCATAGATGGTCTTATCTTCTCCTCCAGAGATCACAGATGTATATCCGACATAGTACATATTCCTTACAACGTTATCCGGTCTTGAAATGTAGTTTACAAAAGCCTGTGCTGCCTGCTGCTTTTCTTTATCTTTTCCAATCCCAGACTTTAACATACACCATCCGTCAAACCACAGATTCGTACTCGCTTTTGGAACAGCATAACGTAATTTGATACCTTCTTCTTCCACCTGCTGCATAGAATATACACCGTCTCCAGACCATTGAAGATTAGCTACCACCTTTCCACTGACAAGGTCAGCTTTTCCACTGTCAGTTTCAAAAGAATATACATTATCCTTGATCTTTGATAGGATCATTCCTGCATTTTGGATACTTTGATCAGAAGTATCATTTAACAAGGATGATAATCTTTCTTTGTAGTTTGACTGGTTTTGAAATTTCTTTGTTAAAATCTCTTTCTGTGTCTGCATACCACGAACTGCAAAATAACAATCCCTGACACTATCTTTGGCAGTTATCTTTTTATAGTATTTTTGATTTAATAATAGCCCCCAGTCTTCTGCATCTTCTCTGGAAACATACTTTGGATTATATACATAACCAAGTGTTCCCCACATATAACCGGCTGTATAATCCCCTACAGACTGCCCTTGATATTTTAACTGATCCAAAGATTTTTTAATATAAGGAGATACCCCTTTCGCATAATAATTGTTGGCATCTGAAGTATCCCAAAATTCATCAGAATATTTTAATATTTTATTTTCAGCCATAAGTTTCATCGTCATATATTCGGATGGGCAGATCAGGTCATAAGTGTCACCGATCGTCAACTGATTATACATATCTTCATTTGTTCCAAAAGTTGAATATTCAACTTTCACTTTTTTGTGATATGTTTTTTCATACCAGTTTTCAAAATCTTTGATCATCGAATTTCTCCCGATGATCTTTTTTCCATTCTCTAATTCGATTTCTTCATCATCGTCCCAGTCACCTTCATCCAGATATTCTTCCCAGTTTGCAATTCTTAAGATAATCTCATCATTTTTTGAACTCTTTTGTGTACTACAGGAACATAAAGCCAGGGGAAGCATGATTACAAGTAAAATTGAAAAAATGATAGAAAATACTTTATATTTCATGATCATTCTCCTTCCTGCCTGTATGGTTCATACCGATCACAACAAAGATCACGATCAAAAAGATGATGGTTGATAGTGCCCATAGAGCTGTTTTAACATCAGTCTGTGCTCCTTTTGTGGCATTAACAACATACGTGCTGATCGTGTCAAACATCGATGGTTTTGTATAAGTTGTGATAAAATAATCATCTAATGTTAACGTGATCGACATCATAAATCCAGAAACAATCCCGGAAGTTAACTGTGGTAATACGACTTTTTTTAAGGCTCCAAATGGGGAACATCCAAGGTCTAGTGCAGCTTCATATAACTGAGGATCCATTTGTTTTAGACGAGGGATCACAGATAGATATACAAACGGGCTGCAAAGGGATACAAGTCCGATCACGAGTGGAACATAACTTGCTTTATCCATCTTAAAAAATACGATCAATAACACACAGATAGAAAAACCAGTTACAACATCTGCATTTACAACTGGAATCTGATTCATCAGATGGATCGGACGTTTAAATTTCTTTGAAGAATAAAAAGCACCGATCGCACCAAGAGTTCCAAGGATTGTTGAAATAACTGCAACGACCAAAGCTAAAATGAGTGTTCCAAAGATCATAGATCTAAGATCTTCTGAGTGAAACAGATAGACATAATTCTTCACTGTAAAACTTCCAGATTTGCCAATGATCGCAGAATCCATAAAACTGTAGACAGCTAAGATCAAGATTGGCAGATACATCAGCAACAGAACCATTCCAAGGAAAACACTTTGTATTGTTTTTTTATTCATATGCAGTGCCCTCCTTGTCTGAAAATTCTCCTGTGATCGTACTTAATAATAAGATTAAGAGCAAGAGGATCATGGAAATAACAGATCCATTGTTCCAGTCATACATGCTGAAATAGCTTCCAACAAGACTTCCCATAATATATGTGCTGTTATACATCATATCAAGCACAACATAATTCGTCATAGACGGAAGAAATACCATCGTGATCCCACTGATGATTCCAGGAATAGACAATGGCAGGATCACACGTAAAAATACGCGGTAAGACTTTGCCCCCAGATCTTTTGCCGCTTCAATATAACTATGATCGATCTTTGCGATCGTATTATAGATTGGCAGGATCATAAATGGGAGAAAATCATAAGTCATACCGATCACGGTATTTAGGAATGGATGAAATGCAAGATTTCCTTCGATCAATGTTAAGATTTCTTTTAATGCCGTAATACGCAAAGTGAAATTGATCCACATAGGCATTATAAATAACATTAATAAAACATTCCCTCGCCGGAATTCTCCTTTTGCAAGAAAATATGCAACTGGATATGCGATCAAAAGACAGACGATCGTTGTTACGACAGCGATCATCACACTGTAGATCAAAGTTCCGATTGCTTTGCTGTCTGTAAAAAACAATGTAAAATTCGCAAGAGAAAATTCACCTGCTCCATTGGTAAATGCATAATATAGCAAGATCAATACTGGACAGACGACAAAAATGACTAGAAATAAGAAATACGGAATGCCCAGGATGCTTTTTAGTTTATCATTTTTCATTCTGCATCCTCCGAAACACTCTCGAATACAATAGCATCTTCTGGAACTATCACACTGACAAAGTCACCGATATTCCATAAATCTTCATCATCAACCGAATATTCTACTTTATTCTCACTTAAAACTCGATAATTATAATGATCTCCCTTGTAAATGATCGAGATGATATTTCCCTGAAAATATCCTTCTTCTGGATCATCACTTAATTTTGCAAGTTTTGATGAAAAATACATTTTTAATCTTGTACCTTCAGGATGTACTTTTGGCTCTTTTTCCTTCACAGGAATACGACCATCTGTAAGTTCTAACCAACCATCTTTGTCTATTGTACCAATATAATGGTTGACTTTGAGATCCTTTGGCATCGTATGGATCGTATCTGCAGTAAAATCAATTCCAACTTTTGTTCCTGGTGTTAACTCGTGCAAGATATGTGCTTCAATTTCATTTTTGTCCGATAAAACAGCCACTTCATAAAATTTACCGCAGAACAGACATGAGATCACTTCTCCTGTAAATCTTCCTTTGTCTGGAGTTGTTAAAACAACATCTTCTGGGCGGATGACAACATCTAGTCTTGTTCCAGATTCATGATCATCGTGACATACAAAATCATGATGTGCAAAATGGATCAGATTTCCTTCTTTTTTCACACCATCAAAAATATTACTTTCCCCGATAAAATCGGCAACAAAGGCATTCTGTGGTTTATTATAAATTTCTTCTGGTGTTCCAACCTGCTGAATCTGGCCTTTTGACATAACAACAATCTTATCAGACATCATCAATGCTTCTTCCTGATCATGTGTGACAAAGATAAAGGTGATTCCCAATTCCTTATGCATATTTTTTAACTCAATCTGCATCTCCTGACGCATCTTATAATCAAGGGCACTTAACGGCTCATCTAATAATAAGATCCTCGGCTCGTTTACGATCGCACGTGCGATCGCAATACGTTGCTGCTGTCCGCCAGATAAACTGTCAATCTTTCTTTTCTCAAATCCTTCTAAGTCTACGATTTCAAGCACACGCTTTACCTTTTTTTCAATCTCATCCTTTGGTACTTTCTTTTCTTTTAGTCCAAAAGAAATATTATCGTAGATATTTAAATGTGGAAACAATGCATATTTTTGGAATACAGTATTAAACTTTCTCTCATTTGGAGGAAGCGCACTGATATCCTTTCCATTAAATAAGATTTCTCCACTCGTTGGTGTTTCAAATCCTGCTAACATTCTTAAGATGGTTGTCTTTCCACACCCAGAAGGTCCTAAAAACGTAACAAACTCTCCTTCATTGATCGTAAGATTAAAATCATAAATAACCGGTACATCTTTTGTATAACACTTTTTGATGTGTTTTAATTCTATGATCGGTTTTTTTTTCATTTTATAGCTACTCCTGTGTTTTCATTTTTATCTGCAAAAATAGATGTAATACGTTTTGGATAGTAATTACTAAATTTTGTAATTACAGCATCTCAATAAAAGCTGCCATTCTCGTATTGATCTGTTCAATATCTGCCTGTGAATAATCTGTTTCAACCACTGTGTACGGGATTCCTTTTTTGTCTTTCACTAATTTCTTAACAAGTGCGGTTTCCACGTTATATGTATGACATGCCTGAAGAACAAGGTCTACGACACCATCTACCTGAAAATCATCGATCAGCTCATCCAAAAGATCCAAACGATTCTTATTTGGAGACATACAAGAACATCCAATGTTTAAATATTTTCTTGCGAGTGCATCATATACATCTGGATTCTCTTCATCTACCATTGCTAATGGTTTCATTCCAGTACAGTTTTCAAAACATACGACAACTCCGCCATTATCCTCAATTGCACGAATGACTTTCAAGGCCGCACCACCAGATGGAGATCCGGTTACAAGGATTCTTGGTTTTTTTCCTATATTTTTCCCTTCTGTATATTCTTTTTCAATTTTATCTGTTACGGCATTGATTCTGTCTTCAAGACCTTCTGTGTTGATGTCAAAACCACTTCCATACACAGTATTGATCACATCTAATCCATTGACTGGTGCAGGATCATTTGCCATTACATATTGAAGACGTCTTAATGCTTTATTGATTCCATTTCTTAACTTGATCTGATGAAGAATTGCCTCATCTGTGATCGTTGTCTCAAATTTATCTTCTAGAACTTTCTTGAAACGAAGTAATTCTTTCTTATATAATTGGATTCCATCTTCTGTCTGACAGTTTGGAAGTTCTACGACATGAACTGGTTTAAAATCAGCAAGCATTTCGTACATTTTTTTCTTTCCATCGCATGTTGTTTCTCCTACAACCAAATCTGAAAAATAGAAGAATGGACATTTATCTGTTTTGGCAAATCCATAACTTGATTTGATCAATGGACATAGGTTTCTTGGCAGATCTTTTTCTGCATCAGGGATTGTTTCATCTGATACGGAACATAATCCGACAACTGCTGCACCCATGGCATTTGGAATCTCTCTTGGGAGATAAGTACAAAATACACCGACAACAGGTATCTCTTTTTCTTTAACCTCCTTGATCGCGAGGAAAGAATTCTTTCTCTGCTCTGCAAATTCCTCAAAAATCTCTGGTAACTCTTTCTTTAATTCAACCATTGTTTAAATCCTCCTATAGGTAAAAATTATCGTTTTATTTTGCGGATGCCTAAAACGGCAGCTCCAATTGCTCCTGTGTATTGACATAATGAATCCGTTGCTACTTCTTTCACTTCTAAATGACTGGCTAATGATCGTCTGATCACATCAAATTGTGCTAGTCCACCAGAGAAAAATACTTTTGGATTCTCTGGCGCCAATTTCTGTGCGAATGCAGCGGTTCGCTGACAAATAGATTCGACGCATCCAAGAACAATATCACCAGGTGCAATATCCTGTGCCAATAGTCCAACAATTTCACTTTCTGCAAATACAGCACACATACTGTTGATCTTCGCTGGCTTGGCATCTTTTACGAAAGTATCAATTCTTTCAATCTCACTTTCGACTCGTTTCATCGTCATCTCAAGGAAACGTCCAGTTCCAGCAGCACATTTATCATTCATTAAAAAATCTGTGACACATCCAAGATCATCAATGGTGATCACTTTGCTGTCTTGCCCACCGATATCAATGATCGTGTCACAATCTGGATTCATAAAAAATGCTCCAGCTGCATGGCAAGTAATCTCAGTGATCTTGAAATCTGCCTGATCTAACAGACTCCTTCCATATCCAGTTGTTACAATAACATCTATTTCTTTATGTTGTTTTTGTATTTCTCTGTAAAGATCTTCTAGAGATTTCCTTGGACTGATCGATGTTGGGATCATCTTTGTATCTATTATTCTCGTATCTTCTAACAAAACGGCTTTTGTCATGGACGAACCAGAATCTAATCCTAAACTTATCACTGTACATTGACTCCTTTTGGAAAGTTTTTCGGGTAAATTTTATCATGAAAATGGTGTGGTTGCAATGTAAAAAAACATGCTTAAAAAAAAGAACTATACATTTTCATTCAAATCCTTTATAATAGTATGCTGTGAAAAATAGCAGTATAAAACTGCTCATCATGCATTAAAAAAAAGGAGACGAAAGAAAAATGAATCAAGAGAAAAACAAAGGTGCGGAATACGACTTTTACGGGAAACTTCCGCTGCAAAAAGCGATTCTCCTTGGTCTGCAGCATGTATTCGCTATGTTCGTAGGTAACCTTACTCCAGTCCTTATCATTACAGGGGCTTGTGGTATTGCTTCTGGAACCGAATTTGCAGACGTTCAGATTGCGCTTTTACAAAATGCTATGTTAATTGCCGGAATTGTTACACTGATCCAGCTGTATGCGATCGGACCGATCGGTGGAAAAGTTCCAATCATCATGGGAACAAGTTCAGGATTTATCGGTGTCTGCAGCAGTGTTGCATCTGTTATGGGCGGTGGAATCCTTGGATATGGTGCGATCATGGGGGCATCCATTATCGGTGGACTATTTGAATCTGTATTAGGATTTATGTTAAAACCACTTCGAAGATTTTTCCCAGCTGTTGTAACTGGTACGGTTGTACTTTCCATCGGATTATCACTGATCGGTGTTGGTGTGAATTCTTTTGGTGGAGGAAATTCTGCTAATGATTTTGGCTCAATCGAGAACCTGTTACTTGGAACAATTGTTCTTGTGATCATTATTGCATTAAAACATGGAACGAAAGGTATCACAAGTGCTTCTTCTGTACTGATCGGAATCATCGCAGGATACATTATCGCAGGAATCATGGGTGTTGTACTTCCTACAACTGCTGTCAATGCAGATGGTGTAGAGTATACAAAAGCATGGGTGTTAAACTGGGATAAAGTTGCTCAGGCTGGATGGTTTGCCATTCCAAAATTTATGCCTGTAAAAATCATTTTTGATGCAAGAGCGATCGTTCCTGTACTTATCATGTTTATTGTAACTGCTGTAGAAACAGTCGGAGATATTTCCGGAGTTATCGAAGGTGGTATGGATCGTGAAGCTACAGATTCTGAGCTTTCTGGTGGTGTTGTCTGTGATGGTATCGGATCTACGATCGCAGCATTCTTTGGAGTTTTACCAAATACATCATTCAGCCAGAATGTTGGTCTTGTTACGATGACAAAGATCGTAAACCGTTTTGCACTTGCAACAGGAGCAATCTTCTTGATCCTGTGTGGATTATTTCCAAAACTTGCTGCATTGATCTCTATCATGCCACAGAGCGTATTAGGTGGAGCAGCTGTTATGATGTTCTCTTCTATCGTGATCAGTGGTATTCAGCTGATCACAAAAGAGCCACTAACAATGAGAAATATTACCATCGTATCTGTAGCTCTCGGACTGGGATATGGAATCGGTGCAAACAGTACAGTTCTTTCTGGACTACCTGAAGGAATTCAGTTGATCTTCGGAGGATCTGGTATTGTACCTGCGGCACTTGTTGCAATTATTTTAAATATTGCATTGCCAAAAGAAGATTAAATAAACTAATAAAAACAGCACTGCATTGGGAATTTTATTCCTGTACAGTGCTGTTTTTCTATATGATGCTTTCCTACGTCTATTATCAGCTCATAACACCAATTTCATCTGGTACGATCACATCAGCTTCTGTGCATGCAAGGATATCTTCTACACTATATCCTTCTGCAAGTTCCCTTAACACGAGACCATCTTTTGTAACTTCAAAATAGCAACGTTCTGTTACGATATCTGTTACACAATGAACTCCCGTCAAAGGAAGTGTACATTTCTTTAATATCTTAGACTTTCCACTCTTTTCACAATGGTCTGTTGCTACAATGATCTTCTTCACTCCGGCACACAGATCCATGGCACCACCCATTCCTGGCACCATCTTCCCTGGAATCATCCAGTTGGCGATATTACCTTCTTGGTCTACCTGAAGTGTACCAAGAACTGCTGCATCAATATGTCCGCCACGTATAAACGCAAAAGACATCTCATGATCATATACACTTCCACCTTTGATCACAGATGCAGGCTGTCCGCCAGCATCAATAACATCAATATCTACTTTATCCCAGCTTGGGGTTGGTCCACTTCCGACGGTTCCGATCTCTGCCTCCAGCCACAGATCCACACCTTCTGGGAGATAATTTACGCACATCAGCGGAACTCCGATACCAAGATTTACAAAATCTCCATCTTTAAAAAACTTTGCACATCGTGATGCGATCAGCTTTCTTCCTGTCAATCCTGCCATATCACTGACCTCCTTCCGCTTTTGCTTTGGCTCGCTGCCACATTGGACACATTGGTCGTTTCTCACCGGTTCTTTCATAGATCATATCGATCACAGGTGCTGGAACATCGATCTCTTCTGGTCCTAGTTCACCCACTTCCACGATCTCTTCCACCTCAACGATCACCGTATCGGCAGCCATAGCCATCGTACTGTTTGTTGCTCTGGAATTCATTCGGAATGAAATATTACCTGCAGTATCTGCTTTCGTTGCTTTGATCAAAGCAACATCTGCACGCAATGGTAATTCCAGAAGATATTCTTTGCCATTGATCGTTAGTTTTTGTTTACCCTCTTCTACTTCTGTACCAAGTCCTGTTGGTGTCAAACAGCCTCCTAAGCCTGCTCCACCACAACGGATTCTTTCTGCAAAGGTTCCTTGCGGACTAAATTCTATCGCAAGTTCTCCTGCAAACATCTGATCCTTGGCAATCGGGTTCAACCCAATATGTGTTGTGATCAAACTCTTAACTCTGTGATCTTTGATCAGCTTTCCGACTCCTTGATCTGCCATTCCAGCAGATACAGCGATCGCATCAATATCTTTGATTCCTTTTTCTAACATTCCATCAATGATCTCGTCTGCTGCAAATTCTCCATGCCAATCTCCAAACATGATCGTCTGTCCATCATGAATTCTTGAGAGTGCTTCCTCTCTCGTTACTACTTTTGACTTCAAAGGCGTGACCTCCCTTCTATGTTCATGGTTTGATCCTGGCTTTATTCTCCTTTGAATTCAGCCTTTCTCTTCTCCATAAAAGCTTTGACTCCTTCTATAAAATCAGAAGATGCCGCACATTCACGCTGTGTCGGAATCTCACATTCATCCAGATATTTCTTATAATCAGCAAGCCCTGCCTGATAAATCTGTTTCTTGATATTCTTGTAAGAAAGTAATGGTCCATTAGCAAATTTCTTAGCAAGTTTCATAACAGCATCATCTAATTCCTCTGCTGGAACTACATCATATACCATTCCGGCATCTTTTGCTTCCTGTGCTTTCATCGGTCTTCCTGTAACGCACAGTTCCATTGCCTTCTGAATTCCAAGACTCTTAACAAACAGATACGTTCCACCGGTATCTGGAACTAGTCCAAGATTCACAAATGCCATAATAAACTTCGCATTGTCCGCGCATACAACAAAGTCTCCTGAAAATGCAAGACTTACTCCTGCACCTGCTGCCGCTCCACTTACACTTGAGATCACAAGTTTACTCATACGCTTCAGACCATCGGTTACATTGCCAACTTTACTGATCAGAGAATCCATATTCACTTCTCCACCTTGTTGGATCAGGTTATAGAAGTATCCAATGTCTCCTCCTGCTGAAAATGCCTTTGGCATTCCTTTTAAAACAACAACTTTTACATTCGGGTCATTCTCACAAGTATCTACCACGTACATCAACTCGTCTGCCATCTGATCATCAATTGCATTAAGATTCTTCATATAGTTCATTGTGATGATACCAACTCCATCTTCTACAACGAACTGCAATTTCTCTAGCTTCATAGGCATATCCTCCTTTAAGTTGTTTTGATGACTATATTGTATCACTTTTTGTACAATTTGTGAAGCTTTTCGACAAAATTAAGGGGTTGACGAATCTCATTTTCTATAGTATCTTATAGCCATAAGGTCATATAACTGACGGAGCACGTGGAATTAACCACATGGAAGTATGATCATTAATCGCCGACCGTCTGGGCAATCTGTCTGGACGTGCGGCGTTTTTTTATTCTTTTTTTACAACGCTTCATCGTTCAGACATTGATCCTGTTAACTTTTTACGTATTTGTCCTAAGTACGTATCATCCATAAGGAGGAATATTATGACAGTTGGTCATGTCCATTCCATCGAATCGATGGGTCTGGTTGATGGACCAGGGATACGAACCGTTATCTTTTTACAAGGATGTGCTCTAAGATGTCGTTTCTGCCATAATCCTGATACTTGGGAATTATCTGGCGGGACCGAATACACACCTGAAGAACTTGTTGCAAAGATCCGACGATTTAAACCTTATTTTAAAGAAGATGGGGGTGTCACCTTTTCTGGTGGAGAGCCTTTATTACAACCTGATTTTTTAAAAGAGACTTTAAAACTATGCAAGAATGAAGGCATTCACACTTGCATCGACACTGCAGGTTATGGACTTTCTGATTATGATGAGATTTTAAATCATACAGATCTTGTTCTTCTTGATCTGAAACACATTCATAAAACGGATTATGAGAAAATGACAGGAAGATCAATGGACCGTTTTGAAGAATTTTTGAATGCTTTAAAAAAACATCAGACTAAGATATGGATTCGCCATGTCGTTGTTCCAGGAATTACTGACAGAGAAGATCATATGGCTCAGTTAAAAGCTTATATTCAAACGATTCCTAATGTAGAGAAAGTTGAGCTGCTTCCCTATCATTTACTTGGTACCAACAAATATAAAGTTATGGATATTCCTTATTCTTTAGAAGGTGTACCTGCCATGGATAAAAAGAAAACAGAGATGTTACAACAAACCTATTTTGATCATGTTTATTTTACGGAGGAAAAATCATGTTAAACGAATGGAATGGATTCAACGATGGTGTCTGGACAAAAGAAATTAATGTAAGAAATTTTATACAGAAAAACTACACTCTCTATGAAGGAGATGACTCTTTCTTAGCTGATGTATCTCAGAAAACAAAAAAAGTCTGGAATAAATGTGAAGAACTGCTTGCTGAAGAATTGAAAAAAGGAGGCGTTTTAGATGTTGAGACAGATATCATTTCTGGTATCACGAACTTCGCACCTGGATATATTGATAAAGAAAATGAGGTGATCGTTGGACTTCAGACAGATGCACCCCTAAAACGTATCGTCAATCTATATGGCGGTAAACGTATGGCACACCAGTCACTGGAACAATATGGTTATAAATTAAATGAAGAGATTGATCGTCATTTTAATGAATACAGAAAAACACACAATGAAGGGGTTTTTGATGCCTATCCAAAACGTACTCGTCTTGCAAGAACTGCTGGACTTCTAACAGGACTTCCTGATGCTTATGGACGTGGACGTATTATTGGAGACTACCGTCGTGTTGCTCTTTATGGAATCGACCACTTGATCGAAGAAAAACAAAAAGATCTAGACTTTGAAGATGGACCTATGACAGAAGACCGCATCCGTCTGCGTGAAGAAATTTCTGAGCAGATCCGTGCCCTTTCTAAAATGAAAGAAATGGCTGCATCTTATGGTGTTGATATTTCAAAACCTGCAAAAAATGCGAAAGAAGCTGTTCAGGCGGTTTATATGGGATATCTTGCGGGAACAAAAGAAAATAATGGAGCTGCAACTTCCCTTGGACGTACTTCTACATTCCTTGATATTTATATTGAACGAGATCTTAAAAATGGAGTGATCACAGAAACAGAAGCTCAGGAATTGATCGATCAATTTATCATCAAACTTCGTCTGACAAGACATTTAAGAACTCCTGAATATGACGAATTATTTGGTGGGGATCCTACGTGGATCACGGAGTCTATCGGTGGAGTTGGTATTAATGGAAAACCTCTGGTTACTAAGAACTCTTTCCGTTATCTTCATACTTTATATAACATTGGAACTGCTCCAGAGCCTAACTTAACTGTTTTATGGTCTGAAAAACTGCCAGACAACTTTAAACATTTTTGCTCTAAAGTTTCTATTGATACGGATTCTATCCAATATGAAAATGATGATGTTATGCGTCCAATCTATGGAGATGATTATGCGATCGCTTGTTGTGTATCTGCAATGAAGGTTGGAAAACAGACGCAGCTATTCGGAGCCCGCTGCAATCTGGCAAAATCACTGCTTTATGCGATCAATGGTGGAATTGACGAGAAAAAAGGAATCCAGGTTGTTCCTGGAATCGAACCGATCACAGATGACGTTCTTGATTTTGACAAAGTATGGGAAAACTATAAGAAAGTTATGACTTATGTTGCTGAATTATATGTTGATACAGTAAATATCATTCATTTTATGCATGATAAATACGCATATGAAGCCAGCCAGTTTGCTCTTCATGATACAAACTTAGAGCGAATCGCAGCTTATGGAATTGCTGGTCTGTCTATTGCCGCAGACTCTCTATCAGCGATCAAATATGCAACTGTAAAACCAATCCGCAATGAAAATGGTGTAGCAATTGACTTTGAAACCATTGGGGATTTCCCTAAGTATGGAAATGATGACGACCGCGCAGATGATCTTGCAGTTAACACAGTAACATTCTTCTCTGACGAACTAAAGAAACATCCGATTTATAGAAATGCAATCCATACTTTATCTGCTTTAACAATCACATCCAATGTTATGTATGGTAAGAAAACCGGATCCACACCAGATGGAAGAAAACTCGGAGAACCTTTAGCTCCAGGTGCAAACCCAATGCATGGACGAGACGAAAATGGTGCTCTTGCATCCTTAAACTCTGTCGCTAAAATTCCTTATCGCGATGTATGTCAGGATGGTGTATCCAATACATTTTCCATCGTACCAGATGCTCTTGGAAAAGATCAGGAACAACGAGTACAAAACCTTACAACAATCTTAGACGGATACTTCGTTCAAGGTGCTCATCATTTGAATGTAAATGTTATGCATAGAGAAACTTTGATCGATGCTATGGAACATCCAGAAAAATATCCAACACTTACGATCCGTGTTTCTGGATATGCCGTGAACTTTAATCGATTATCCCGCGAACAGCAGGAAGAAGTGATTCGTCGTACATTCCATCAGAGTATGTAGATTTTTATGAAACAGCAATGGTGCCTGATCTCTTGATTGAATCAGGCACCATTACTATTCTTCAAACATTTTTCCCTCTATAGCACTTATCTGTTCAATGGGAATGATCGTCTGATCAGTCATGACAACTGTATGTTTATATTTGTCAATTTTCCTTACACATCCAGAACAGGTAATATATGCTCCCCCATCTTTCTTAGTATCTGGTACAAAATACGTGATCTCAACCATTTGCTGTGTACCAATCGTTTCAGCGATCAGATATAACTTTTTATTTAATTCTGCTATAACTTCTTCACTCAACACCTGTTTTGCATCTGTTTGTCTTACAGTTTCTTTAATAGCTGCTTCGTGTCCGGTAAGTGCCGCAAAAGGCGAAAATTGTGCTGCTCTGGCATAAAGTGACATACGAGGGTGTTTCTTTGAAGTTGGATGTGGCAGATTGATAATATCATCGTATTTATGATTGTGCTGATCTTTCATAATCTTCCTCCGTTCACACTGAATATTTATTTTCTATGCTTTATGTCCGCCAATCTGCTCATTACGGTCTTTTGCCGTTGCTCCTTCCTGAAGGTTCATTCCTTTCAAGATAGCGTTCTTCCCAAACTTCTTTTTGATTGTGAGCATTGTCTGTTGCATCCGTTTCTCACGCTCTAAAACAGCCTCTTCTTCGGCTTGTTCCTGTTTCTTTACCGTATAATCTGTAAAAAGATCAAGCTGCTCATACGTTTCTTCTTCCTTTGAAAAACTTTCATCCACGAGCTTGTTCGCTGTGATATTGATTCTTCTGATCAGCAGATTTTTATCCACGATCTGATCATATAATTCCATCACTGCATCTGTGATCAGCATGGTAGATGATGTCTTCCTTTTCAGGTTTGTTGTTCCATGAGCGTGTTTTGGAACTTTCCTTCCATATCGGTCAATCGTAACAGATCCCTTGTACTTCCTATATCTATCTGGATCCGTTAGATTTTCTATATCATAACCTACGGTCAATACGATCTGGTCAGTAACAAGTCTCTTATCTACCAGATCAAGTGTCATAAGATCAGTCATTTCTTTTACAACTAGCTTTGCCTTATCAAAGTCATATGGGCAGTGAAGTACTTGCCCGGAGCATACACTGTTGGTTTCCGGTTTGTACGCTTTGACTTGCTCCATAGTACAAGGCTCATAACCCCAGGCATGATCGATCAGTAGTTCCGCATTGATCCCAAACATTTTATAAAGCAGTTCTTCATTATGAAATTCATTTGGCTTTCCGATGGAACATCTTGCAATCTCTCCCATTGAAAAAAGACCGTGTTCTTCCAACTTCTTCGCATAGCCTTTGCCTACTCTCCAGAAATCCGTAAGTGGTCTGTGACTCCATAGTTTCCTACGGTAAGACATTTCGTCTAATTCGGCGATCCTTACGCCATCCTTATCCGGTTTAATATGCTTTGCTACGATATCCATCGCAATCTTGCACAGATACATATTCGTTCCGATTCCGGCGGTTGCTGTAATTCCCGTTGTTTTTAAAACGTCTCGTATCATAGTCATGGCAAGTTCCCTTGCAGTCATCTGATAAGTATTCAGATAATCTGTTGCATCTATAAATACTTCATCAATTGAGTACGGAAAAATATCTTCTGGAGCAATATACTTCAGATAAATATTATAAATCTTGGAACTATACTCCAAATAGTATTCCATACGTGGTGGTGCAACAATATAATCAACCTTCAATGACGGATCCGTATTTAATTCTGTGCTGTCATCCGACGAACCTGTAAATGTTCTGTTTAAAGCTTTCCACCTGCGGGTATTATTGACTTCTTTAATCTTTTGCACGACTTCAAACAAACGTGGTCTGCCTGGTATTCCATAACTTTTCAGCGATGGAGATACCGCAAGGCAGATGGTCTTCTCCGTCCGGCTTTGATCTGCAACCACAAGATTTGTCGTTAAAGGATCGCGATTTCGCTCCTTACATTCCACAGATGCATAGAATGATTTGAGGTCGATCGCAATATAAGCCTTTGTCTTTGTCATTGTTCTATGCTCCTCTATTTGCATAATGAATCAACCATCATAGCAAGCCACATCATACAAAACATAAATATAAAACACAATAGAACAGAACCACACCCAACATTTGATTTTCCATCATTGGATGATTCTTCCTTTGCCTGGTTATGCTTCGATGCATCATCTTCTTTCATTTTATTATATAGATAATATTCTCTGGCATTGTCTTTCCAATCTTTTTTCCCATTTCGATCATAGTCAAAAAAGGCCATATTGCTCACTCCCCATTCCTTAATCTATTTATGTTTTTTCTATTTACTAGAGCTTGGAAAATATGGGCTTAATACTCCAGCTACATTACTGATCGGCATTGTTTGCAGCCATACTTTCCCAGGGCCTGTAAGTATTGTGTTAAACACTCCTTCTCCACCAAACAACATATTCTTTACACCCGGAACACTTTTGATCTCCATCGTACAACTTGCTGTCATCGCGGCCAAATGTCCAGTATCTACAACAATCTGCTCTCCAGCCTCTAATTCATATTCCACAACATGACCATCAAATTCTGCAAACATGATACCATGGCCAGATGCTTTCTGCATAATAAAACCTTCTCCGCCAAATAATCCAGCTCCGATCTTTTTATTAAAGAATGCAGATAACTCAACTCCATTCTCACCGGCAAGATAAGCACTTTTTTGTAATATCATTTCCTGTCCAGGTGCAATTTCAAATGCCTTGATGGATCCCGGGAAGCATGAAGCAAAGGCGATCATCCCTTCTTTGCCTTGTGCTGTATAAACATTCTGGAACATCTTTTCTCCTGAAAACGCTCTTCCAAAGATCTTTCCTATTCCTCCATTCGAAGTTGTTTCCATTTTCATATTTGGAGACATCCAAGACATTCCTCCACCTTCTGTAACCATTTTTTCTCCAGATTCCAGATGACAGATAACTACTGGAAGTGTTTCACCTAAAATTTCATATCTCATAATGTTTTCCTCCTTACTCAACATTTGATTTGTTATTCTTCTTTGCATTTACAATATAAATTCCAACACATACAAGTGCGAGTGCAATCAGACTTCCGATATTAAATGCCTGCTTAACTTCTCCCAATACCAATGCCGACAAGATTACGCTGCATAATGGATTCACAAATCCAAAGATTGCTACCTTTGACACGTCATTGTATGCAAGTAATACAGACCAAAGTGTATAGGCAACTGCAGATACCAATGCAAGATACAACACGACCGTAATTCCAGCGGCTGTTACATGATCTAAATGTCCACCCATTGCTTTTCCGATTAAAAATAATACAATTCCACCAATAAAAAACTGAGTTCCACTTAATATAACTGGTGATACTTTTTTTGAATAGTAATTGATCAATATCGTGGATGTTGCATAGGCTAACTGTGAAATCAAAACGAATCCTTCCCCCATCATCGTAAAGCCGAAATCCAAAGAATTCCCAAGAAGATTGATCACCACAACTCCTGCAAATCCTAAGATGCATCCTGTTAATTTTCTTCCCGTTAGTTTTTCATTTCGTACGATCAAACATGACATTAGGATTGCGATAAAATTTCCTAAACCTGTAATGATTCCACCTTTCACTCCAGATGTATGTGCCACGCCGATATAAAAGAAAAAATATTGTCCAACAGTCTGTGCAAGGCAGACAGGGACTGCATATTTTAGAATCTTTCCATCGGGCAGTGTCACTTTTTTCTCCTGTATAGAAGCAAAAATCAAGACGAAAAGCCCTGCTAACGCAAATCTTATTCCTGCAAATACAATCTGATTGGCCGTATTTGTCGTATCTACTTGTAACAGTCGATATCCTGTCTTGATCATTGGAATAGCACTTCCCCATAGAATACAGCATAAACTTGCCAGCGCTGCTACAACCCAAGTCTTTGTTAATGTATGATGTTCTGTTTTCATTATCTTTTTATTTGTCCTCTCTTGTATAGTACTTTATTTACATCATTTTATCATATTTTCATATCTTATCCAATCCATACATCATCGATATACAACAAAAGACTCAGAAGTCCATGGCTCCTGAGTCCTTTAAAATTATCATATATCTATTGCATTACTGCATTCCGTTTGCCGTCTTATATTTATACAGCATTTCGGCATGATTCTGTTCTTCTACCTGAATGTCTGCCATCAACTTTCTAAGATCACTATCCCCAAACATAAATACATTTGTATTATACTCTCCGGAAACCAATTTCTCTGTTCCAATTGCATCAGTTGCAAGAAATGCATCATGCATCTTATCTTCGGACTGGCTCGCTGCTGTATAGATTGCTCTTGGTTCATAGTCTCTTCCATCACTGTCATTGCAGTCACTTGACGGTACTGTTCCATCTAAGACTTGTGTGAGTGAATCGTAATGTGTCTGCTCTTTTTTGTGTAACTGTTCAAAAAGATTTTTAAGTTCTGGATCGATCGCCTGCTGTGCATATTTTTGATACTTTTCTACGCAGCTTTTCTCCTGTGTTCTTAGGTTTTCAATTGCTGTTCTTTCTGTCTCTTTTAATACCATGATATGAGTTCCTTTCTACTTTGGAAATTATTATGATGGTATTATCTGCTGTTTGATGCATTTCTATGCAACGAATGGCGAAAATTTAATATTCAATTACATTGAAATTCCATCGTACCATCCGTCTGTAATTCTGCTTGATCGGATAAGTAAAATTCCAAAGTCATAATATTTTTTTCATTCAATTCCAGTTTTTTCACTTGATACTTTACCATTTCACTCACAGAAAATTTACCATCTTCTTTATAGATCGTTGTCAAAATTCCTTCTGTCTTTCCATTGTTGCTTTGTAATCGGATATTTGCAAATCCTCCGGAACTATTTTGCTGTAACAATGTTATCGTTGTTGGTTTTCCAGCTTTTGTTTTTTCATAAAATGTTTTCAATTTCTCACCATGACTTGTCTTGGATGGTTTGAATTTTACTGGTGCATTTTTTGTACTATGTTTTTCTTCCCCAATCTGGGCAACAGGATAACCTTTGGATGTTAATGTATCATATAATGTTTGTAAGTCTTTTTTTGTAACTTTATTCTCATTGATTTTTATGTTTTGACAAATGTCTGAAATTTGCTTAACTTCTTTTTGTGCCTGAGCTTTTTCTCGCTTTGTTATCACCAATGGTTTCCACTTTTTTGTCTTATGATCTGTTTGTTTTGTTGTTTCTTTTATATTTGATGATCTACATGCTGTAAGTGTTATGACACTTGCGAGTAACAAAATAGCTAGCATTAATCTACTACATATATTCTTCGGATATTTTCTTTGCTTTTCTAACCACATATTCTTCTGCCCTTTTAAAATTCTTATGAATAATCCCATATTTCATACCCTTGTCGACGTGCGGAATCATATACAGGTATCATATTCTTTTCAAGTATATTATAAAACATCTCTTTTGAATTACCTTTTCGATATAATTCCTGTCCTGCCCAAATAGAATGGAGATTATCCTTATAACAGCCTTTAAATCTGTTATAGATTCCCATATCATCATAAATCATTTGATACATCAGATATTGATTTTGTGCAAAATTCTGAAAAAACGGATTCCATTTTGGTAATCGATTACTCTTGGATGAATTTAGTGATGCATCCATCGGCATCAGATTCCAAAGTTCATCATTCATAACAAATGACCATGGGATAAAATGATCAATAATGTCGATTCTGTTTTCCCCTCAGAGATTAACTGTATGATCGCTTCCAGCCAATAAAATTTATAGCAATAGGATGGACTTTTCATCATTTTAGAAAATCCATCGATATTTAAATTGTTATAATATTTTGGCTCAATTTCTAGGATATTTTTCCCTTGTAAATCAGGATATTCAACCATCGTTCATCACCTCGTCCTTCTCTGACATCTCCTGTTGTCCATATTTTCTTGATCTGTAATTGAGGTATTTGTGAGATAAATTCTTTCAATGAATCTTCTGTAAAATCCGTAAAATAACGCCCATTTCTTTCCCCTTCGAATTCACCATACTTAAATGATGTATAAATGATTCCATTTTCTTTCAATGCTTTGTTCATCTTATGAAATACAAGAAAAAGATCATTTTTTGATAAATGAAGGATTGATGCACATGCCCAGATTCCATCATAAATATTCTGGTCATTTAATTCTTCAAACAACATTTGTTTTACTTTGATTCCTGTATATTTTGAGGCTTCCTTACAAATCTCTTCGGATCCGTCAATCGCTGTTACGTTATAGTTTCGCTTTAGAAAATATTTTGTATCACGACCAGAACCGCACCCAAAATCTAAGATGGATGCGCCCGATGGAAGATAAGATAAAAATTTATTTTGTATGTTTGTAAAATCTACGGATCTTGTTGTTTGTATGAATGATTTAGTGTATTTGTTATAATAATTTATGGTTTTGTTGTTCATTGGAATCCTCGCTTAAGTACATTCTAATAACCATTTGACAGCTTTCGCTAATCTCTTTTGGGCATCAGCAAAATGCCCGCCGCTGTTAAATTCTAATGTTGTTTGCTTTACCTTAGGATCATTGCGCAAAATTCGTTCCTGTATTCTAGTTCGATCTCCAACTCTTGCCATGACCGGATTCTTTGTTTTTTCTTCTTTTCCTCCAAGGCTTAAGTAGATATTGCTTTTATGCTTTATTTGATGATGCAACACATATTCATCCCATTGTTCGAACCATAAAGAACCGGAGCAGCTTGCAATTGCCGAGAAGATATCCGTTTCATATGCTGTCCATAGAGCAAACAATCCTGCAAGGGAATATCCGATCAGATAAATTTCTCTGTCTACCCCGTAATCTGCTTTTAATTCTGGAATCAAATCATTCATTAACCATTGTAAAGTCTTTGGACCATTTCCTTTAAACTCTTCATCCCCAAAGGCAGCAGGTGACTTCCATGGAGAAAAATCACCATTCCAATCTTTTACCTGAAATGCACAGAAAAGAAAATTCTGATCATTGACTGTCTCCATCAGACAATCCCACATATGTGCTATTTCATTTCCACGATGAGGATACATTCCCCATAAAATGATCGGACCGCCGGAACCATTTTGCTCTATATAACATGCTTTCTGTTTTATCTGTAATTTCTGCATAAATACATTCACTTCCATAAGTTTTTCTGCTTTTAATGGATTTATTTTCATGAATTTTGGCTTATTTCCTAGTTGTCGAATCTTCCAGTTCTTCTAACGCGTCCATATAATTATCCATCCATTCCATCTGCCATTGTCTGGGGTCTGTTTCTGATATCTGGCTTAACGGATCGATTTCGTCAAACATTCCAAGATTCTCTGCCATATCTAGCGGAAACAAAGTTTCATCTGGACCGATTATTACCTGATCTCCAATCCCTAGATTCCTGTCATAAGCTGTTAATTCTTCCATCGAAATCTCTTCCGGTTCATCCATAGCATCTCCTTTTACATAAAAAGTTAACATTGGAATTTCTGTTTCTTCTGCTTCTATTTTTATGATCGTATAAATTGGTATTTCATTCATTGTTTGTAATTCAATCATATCACAATCCCCTTGCAATGATCAATTTCATGCTGTATGATCTGTGCTGTCCATCCAGAATATTTTCCATGCTGTTTTTTAAAATCCTGGTCCAGATAATCTACTTCTATCTCCTTATATCTCTTACAAGGTCTCACTCCATCCAAAGATAAACATCCTTCTTCTGTCTCAAATACGCCTGATTTCTTTGTGATCTTCGGATTGATCATTGCAAACTGAAATGGCCCAACTGCTACTACGATAATGTTCTTTTTAACGCCGATCATATTTGCTGCCATTCCAACACAATGATCCAAATTAGCTCTTAGTGTGTCTAACAGATCAACTACTACCTGCTGATCTGCTTTTGTTGCATCTGTTGATTTCTGTGCTAGAAACAATGGATCTTTCATTATATCTTTTATCATTTTATTTTAACTCCTTTATTTCCTTTAAAAATTCTTCTGTAGAAATATATAAATTTTCTAATATTGGTATCAAATATTTAGATGGCCTGAGTCTGTCTACTGCCCATGGTTTTGATGTGCAATAGTTTGTCCCATTTGTTGTCTTGTGTATCGTTCATAAATTGATATTCCTGCCTTCCTGTTTCAATTATTGCAACAATCTAAAAGACTCAGAAGTCAATGGTCCCTGAGTCTTTTAGAAAATACATTATAATGGTCCTAATTGGTATGGGTAACAACCTAATGGTTATAATGCATAGTCTTGATTTTTTGCTGTTAAACTAAGTTTTTCTGCTAACTCTTCATTCAATACCATTATTTCAATATTCCAAATTTTTCTAATCTGTAATAACCTGGCTTTTAATTCTGCAGATGGTCCTACTAACCAAGCAACATCTTCAGCATTCTTAATTACCAATACAAACTTTAATTTCATATTTTTCATTTCATCTACAGATTGTAAGCTATCTCCAACCTCTGAGATATCCTGATATCTACCTAAAATAGAAGCTCTCCAAAATTCATTTCCGATTCTGTTATTACTTTCACTATAATACCACCCCAATTTCTTCTCTATAAAGTTGACGAAAAGTATCCATAATCGTATTATGTTCCAGTAATTCAAATTCTTTTGCAATCTCACATTGCACTTTATTCATTTCATCTTTATACAGCGAAATATACTGAACATTACTGTCAGATTTCCGTTTTATTTCAATATACTTAGATAAAAAATAATCATGCGTTGAAACAAAAATCTGTACACCCTCTTTTTCCAGCATAATTAATAATTCTGCCAACACCGGAATATATTTCGGATTAATATTAGCCTCTGGTTCATCCCAAAATAATACAGATCCTTTCTCTAATGTTCCGTTCTTAATAAGCTGCCATAATAGAGCTATCTTACGTAAACCTTCTGCAACTAAATTAAATTCTAATTTTGCTTGTGTACCTGGTTTTAAATAAAAACGATCCTCATGTAAAGTAACTTTTCCACTGCTAATCTGTTGTAAAATCTTTAAATATTTTTTCCTTGCAGCGGAATCTACACCTCTGGAAATATCAATTTTAGCAGCTGCAATAATATCTAAATAGGTGTCATCAAATTCTACATTTCCCATCTTCACTGCTGCATCTAAATTCCATGCATTGGATAAAATTTCTTTTTCTGGAATAAACACACTTGTGAGATCAGACATTTGCTTTTCCCATTTTTCCTCTGTTGTAATCTCCGCATCCCATTTTTTTGTTTTTGTTGAAAATGTCATTCCAATCTTTGCTGTGTCTGATCCTACGGATACTTTTGCTGTATTTTTCCCATTTTTCTTTCTATTTACTAATCGTCCAATACTTGACTGATCTGGTCGAAAAAGCATAGTTGTTTTCTGTGAAAATGATACATCGTGTTTAGAAGCCTGACATGCTGCATATGCTAATTTCATAACATGAGTCTTTCCCATACCATTCTCGCCTACTAGTATATTTAATCCTTTATTAAATGGAATTTTTATATCATCAAATACCGTAAAATTATCCGCCTCTATATTTGTTAATGGCATTTTCATCACCTCATTTATTATTTTGTTCTAGATTTTTGTGTTAAAAAGTGTATCTAAAGTTACATAATTTGTTGTATTATATCCGTTTTTCTCATATTTTATTTTATATTTTGTAACTATAGATGCATATTTATGATTATACATGATTTATTATTTTTCGTCTATTTATATTCCTCTTCATTGAGCAATATTGATCAAATATTTAGATGGTCTGAGTCTGTCTGCTGCCCAATCTCAAAAATCATAATGCGTTCTCTCTCTATATTTCCACCAAACAAATCGGAACAATCAATTTCATCGGTAAACATCATCTCATCCACCGTCATCAGATATGTAAGATATTCGTCGGATGGATAGTGAATTACCTCTCCCATGCGGTACAGTAGTTCCTATGGAAGAGGCTTCTGACAGTCGTAACAATT
>ERZ791871.1012-NODE-1012-length-27928-cov-8.645607_pt1 | contig 27928 bp, 27 predicted proteins | sample MGYA00510280_ERZ791871 | MGnify/ENA primary metagenome ERZ791871 (study PRJEB30046, sample SAMN00792111) | human gut metagenome | study: EMG produced TPA metagenomics assembly of the A metagenome-wide association study of gut microbiota in type 2...
AACATCATCGCCTTCATGGACAACCTGATGAACAACATCCTGTACCGCAACCGGTACGATGAGTTGTCAGCTCATGTCGCGGCTGGACTGAATGCACAGTCGGTTTTCTCCGATTACCCGCCGGAGGATTTGGTCAACTGCGATACCTTCGCTGTCATCGACCAGATCCTCATAAAATGGCTTGTGGAGCGGCTGGTGGCTGAGGACACCGGTGCAAAGCTGGGCGAGCTGACCATCCCCCAGCTCTGCGAGAAGCGAAGCAAGATGCACTTCGGAGCGAAAGCAGAAAGCCGGTATCAGGTGCTCAGCAGCGCATACCAGATGATTCAGGCCGGAAATTATAACTGCCCGGACAGCTTCAAGGACATCCTGCGGCAGTATCAGGAAACAGACTCCGGGCTTGATTACGAGTACCGCCGCTTCTACTCTGCCTATGACAGGATTGAGGACACCACGGCCTTTGAGCCGCTGCGTGACCTCGTGGAGAACATCTACACCAACGAGTATCTGGAGACGCTGCTGCCCAAGTGGAACAGCGCCATGCAGGAGCCGGATGCCTTCACGCAGCTGCCCTTGCAGCGGGACTTCTATGCCCGGATTGTCAAGAATGCCAAGGAGCGCACCGTGGTGATCATCTCGGATGCCATGCGCTATGAAGTGGGCAAGGAACTGTTCCACAGAATGCAGGACGATCCCAAGTGTTCGGCAAAGTTGGAGGTGCAGCTGAGTGTGCTGCCCTCCTACACTCGGCTTGGTATGGCGGCATTGCTCCCGCACACCGAGCTGACCATGACTGATGACTTCAAGGTGCTGGTGGACGGTCTGCCCTGCGATAACCTCTCAGAGCGGGAAGCCATCCTGCAAAAGTACAACGCAGACGCAGTTTGTGTGCAGTTTGATAGCATCAAGTCGCTGAAAGTTGCGGAGCTGCGCAGTGTCTTTACCGGTAAACAGGTGGTCTATGTTTACCACAATCAGATTGACGCACGAGGCGACAAGCCGAATACCGAGGATGAGGTCTTTGTTGCCTGTAGTGAAGCAGTATCGGAGATTATTGACCTGATCCGGCGCATCTCCACCAGTGCCAACACATATCGCTTCATTGTCACCGCAGATCACGGCTTTATCTACAAACGGGATAAGGTGGCAGAAAGCGATAAAATTGACGGCATCAAGAATAAGACCGCTTTTGTCAATCGACGCTTTGTGGTTGCCTCTGAGCCGATCTCCGGCGATGGCGTTGCCAGCATGAATATGGGAACAATCCTGCGAAATGCGGACAGCAAATGGGTGTCCTTCCCCATCAGCGACGATGTATTCAAGGTGGCCGGTGGCGGTCAGAACTATGTTCACGGCGGATCGTCTCCGCAGGAAATGTTGGTGCCGGTTCTTGACATCAAGATGGAGCGTGGACACATGGAGACCCGCAGTGCCGGAATTGCACTGGTGAGCATGGTGCGCAAAATCACAAACAAGATTACCATTCTGGACTTCATCCAGTCCGAGCCAGTCAGCGATGTGGTAAAATCCGCGACCTACCGGCTGTTCTTCCTCTCCGAAGATAACGAGCGCATTTCCAACGAGAACAGCTACATCGCAGATAGCCGGGATCAGGATGCACAAAAGCGCATCTTCCGCATGAAGTTCCAGTTCAAGGACAAAAAGTACGACAAGGACAAGCAGTATTTCTTTGTCGTATGCGACGATGCAACAGGGCTTGAAGTGTTCCGTCACCCTGTCATCATGGATTTGGCGTTTGCCGATGATTACGGGTTTTGAGAATAGAGCTTGACAGGGGGCGGAATCAATGGCTGATTTTATGGAGACCGAAGATAAACGGTCTGTTATCAAAGAAAAGCTGCGGCAGCAGTTCGATGGAAAAATCGTCCGCAAGGACTTGACCAAGAAAATCAAAGAGGGCGCAAATGTCCCGGTCTATGTGTTGGAGTTCCTTCTGGGGCAGTATTGCAGCTCGGATGACCCAGAAGTCGTTGAGGACGGGGTGAACAATGTCAAGCGCATTCTTGCCGACAACTTCGTTCGCCCGGATGAGGCGCAGAAGATCCTCTCCATTCTCCGGCAGCGGGGCAGCTACACCGTAATTGATAAAATCACGGTAAATCTGAACATCAAGCGGGACTACTACGAGGCCGAGTTCTCCAATCTCGGCCTAAAAGACATCCCCATTGATGAAGAATATCCTGCCAAGTTTGACCGGCTGCTCTGCGGCGGTATCTGGTGCATTGTTCAGCTGGATTATGAGTACATGGAAGAAGACCGGAACGGAACGCCGATCCGCATCCGCAAGCTCACACCCATCCAGATGCCCCATGTAGATATTGCTGAGCTGAAACAAGGTCGTAAGGCGTTCACGCAGGACGAGTGGATGAATGTGCTGCTGCGCTCCATCGGCATGGAGCCGGATACGCTTTCCTACCGGGAGAAGTGGCTGCTCATCATCCGTATGCTGCCGCTTGTGGAGAACAACTTTAACCTCTGCGAGCTGGGGCCGCGAAGCACTGGCAAATCCCACCTCTACAAAGAGATCTCTCCCAACAGCATTCTGGTCTCCGGCGGACAGACCACCGTCGCCAATCTCTTTTATAACATGGGTCGCAAAACCGTAGGTCTGGTTGGCCTTTGGGACTGCGTGGCCTTTGATGAGGTTGCTGGCATCAAGTTCAAGGACAAAGATGGCGTCCAAATCATGAAGGACTATATGGCCTCTGGTTCTTTTGCCCGTGGCAAGGAAGAAAAAGCGGCCAGTGCTTCGATGGTCTTTGTGGGCAACATTAACCAGAGCGTGGATGTGCTACTCAAGACCTCCAGCCTGTTTGACCCCTTCCCGCCGGAAATGGGAACCGATACTGCCTTCCTTGACCGCATTCACTGTTATCTCCCCGGATGGGAGATTCCCAAATTCCGTCCAGAGCATTTTACTGATGACTACGGCTTTATCACAGATTATCTGGCCGAGTTTATCCGCGAGCTACGCAAGGAACAGTACGGAGATGCCCTCGACAAGTATTTTCGCTTAGGTTCAAACCTCAATCAACGTGACACGATCGCAGTCAGAAGAATGGTGGATGGACTAGTCAAACTGGTCTATCCGGACGGCGAGTTCACAAAGGAGCAACTGGAAGAGATTCTGAAACTTGCGCTGGAGATGCGTCGCCGCGTCAAAGAGCAGCTTAAAAAGCTGGGTGGTATGGAGTTCTACGATGTGAATTTCTCCTACATTGACAAGGAGAGTTTTGAGGAAAGCTATGTGTCCGTACCAGAACAAGGCGGCGGCAAGCTGATTCCTGAGGGAATGTGCAATCCTGGTCAGATTTACACCGTTTCTCAGGGAAAGTCCGGGATGATCGGTGTGTTCAGGTTGGAGTCGCAGATGCTTCCTGGCAACGGGAAGTTTGAACGAACCGGCCTCGGCTCAGACCGAGAAGCAAAGGAAGCGACTAACACCGCCTTCAACTTTCTCAAAGCCAATGCGGGGCATATCAGCGGGACAATCAGTACCACAACAAAAGACTACATCGTCAACTATCAGGATTTGCAGGGTATCGGTATAACTACAAGACTTGCCCTTCCCACTCTGATTGCGCTGGCCTCCATTGCACTGAATAAGCCTACTGTGAGCAGTTTGGCGGTCATGGGTGAGATCAGCATTGCAGGAACGATGATGAAAGTGGATGAGCTGGCAAATGCGCTGCAAGTATGTCTGGACAGCGGTGCAAAGAAGGTGCTGCTTCCCATTGCGTCTGCAGCTGACCTCGGCTTGGTGCCGTCTGATCTAATTGGCTGCTTTAATTTGATCTTCTACCAGAGCGCCGAAGATGCGGTATTCAAGGCCCTTGGCGTCGAATAAGGACGGTTCATAAAGGGAGCAGATGAAGAAGAATTAGGTAATCTTCAATGAATAGTTTTATGGATGGGTAATATACTCCCAAATCAACAGGTTGTATTCCCCAAAATCCTTCTAGGCTTCCGCTGAATCACAGAAATTGCACAGGAATATTTTCGGCGCTCCAAATAGTGCAGAGAAAGGACACGAGTGATGAACGTCATCTGCTTCGGCGACTCCAACACTTACGGCTACGACCCACGGGCCTATTTCGGCGGGCGGTATGACACTGACTGCCGGTGGGTGGACATCCTGGCTGCGGAGACCGGCTGGACCGTCTGCAACATGGGGCAGAACGGTCGGGAGATTCCCTCCTCCGCCCCCTCCTTTCTCGCCGACACGGATCTGCTGATCGTCATGCTGGGGACCAACGATCTGCTCCAGGGCCGGAGCCCGGAGCAGGCCGCCGGGAGGCTGGAGCGGTTCCTCTCCGGCGTCTCCCTGGATCGAAGCAGAACCCTGCTGATCGCACCGCCGCCGGTGACCTTAGGCGAATGGGTCCCCAGTCCGCAGCTTATCGATGGCTCTCGCGCCTTCGCCCGGCTCTGCCAGTCTATGGCGGAGCGAATGGGCATCCGCTTTGCCGACGCCGGGAAATGGGACATTCCCCTAGCCTATGACGGTGTCCACTTCACGGAGAAGGGCCACAGGGCCTTTGCCGCCGGGCTTTTGGAGGAAATCAGATGAAACGAACGATCCTTCTGCTGCTTTCCCTCCTGCTGCTAGCCGGATGCGGTGGAAATGCCGCCGCCGGCTCCTACCAGCAGATCACCCAGGAAGAGGCCAAGGAGATGATGGACAACCAGGAGGTCATCATTCTGGATGTGCGGGAGCAGGACGAGTACGACGGCGGCCACATCCCCGGCGCCATGCTGCTGCCGGTAGGTATGATCAATGAGGAAACTGCTGCCGGGGTGATCCCAGGCAAGGACGCCACGGTGCTGGTTTACTGCCGCAGTGGAAACCGCAGCAAGACTGCCTCCTCCGCGTTGGCGGACCTGGGCTACACCAACATCTACGAATTCGGCGGCATCAACACCTGGCCCTATGCGACAGAGTAGTAAAAAATTCATAACAGGGCATTAACAGGGACAAACGGAGGTACACAGTTTGAACTTTTCTTTCGTTTTCAACTCTCCAAAAGAGCAGGAAAAAAAGAAAAAGACTGATCTACAGGCAATCGGAGAGAAAGTTACGAGTTTTTTTTGGGATGTCGCCCCTGAGCATGGTTTCGAAATGCGCGAAGGTCAGCAAGATATGTCCTTTGAAATTGTAGATGCCCTCATACATGATCAGCATTTTGCAGTTGAAGCTGGGGTTGGCATTGGAAAATCCTTTGGTTACTTGGTGCCAGTTTTGCTCTACAACAAAAAGATGAAGAAGCCGGTAATTGTTGCCACCTCTACGATTGCCCTTCAAGAGCAGCTATGGGATGATGTCCATGATGTTATGCCCCTTTTGAATACGGATCCAGAGGTCATTCTTGCAAAAGGTCAGACACACTATCTTTGTCATAAGCGAGCAAATGAGTACCTGAGCATGGACGGAGCCGTGATTCCAAAAGAACTTGCTGATGGTATAGAGGAAGGTTTTCAAGAGCGCAAACAGTTTCCCCCTTTTTTGCCGCAAAACATCTGGGACAAGGTAAACATCCAGCGGTTCAGTATGCGCAATTGTGGTCCTTGCGAAAAGAAATGCCTCTATTATGCCATTCGCTCCCAATTAAGATATACCGATGGAATCGTAATATGTAATCAAGACTTTCTGACCGCTCATCTTCGCCAAATACGGCGCGGACAGGACGGTTTAATCAACAGAGACGCTGATTTGATTGTAGTGGATGAAGCGCATAACTTAGACGACAAGGTACGAAGTGCAACGACAGAGCGCATTAATCAGGGCAAGATCCTTGGACTTATTAAAAGTGCTACCAATGAGGTAAAGCCTTCAGACAGACAAAATGTATATGCAGAGGCCAATGAAGCACAGAGGGCAATCCGTACTTTCTTTGACTGCCTCAAAGCACAAGTACAGCAACAGATTAATAATGCGCAGCAGGATATGCGTTATGCGGACCGCTTCTTTTTTGACGACAGCGCAGAATCCATTGACCTTCTAAGATCAATGGTTGACGCAACAAAAAATGCAGCTCTTAGTATTCAGATTTACGCTAGTTTTGAATATCATGGCCGATCAACAGCAGCGTCGGATGATCTTGACGAACTAACCGAAAATCTCACAGAAATGATTGAAGAATTGGATGACTACCTTCTCTGGATAGAGCGCAAAGGGAGCCAGGCAGAACTTGTCTATTGCCCTAAGAATACTAGAGAAATCACTAAACGACTTTATTTTAGCGGCAAAGCACGGACAATTCTGACTTCGGCAACACTGACCAATACGACCGGGGGCAGCCTTGAAGATCAGTACGCCTATTTCATCAGTAACACCGGATTCCCGACTGACGAACACGGCTGTCTTTCGGAACCGAAGCCTTCTCCATATCCATACGATGAGCATTCCATGATTTATTACTGCGATGATCTGCCTCATCCAACCAAAGAACACGAGGCGTTCATCGAGCAGGGAGTGCAACGATTGCTTGAAGTCCTCGATATCTCCGGTGGCAAAGCCTTAGTTCTTTTTACTGCCAAGAGTGACATGGAGGATGTTTATTCCATTCTGAGCCAGAAAGAATTGCCGTATAAGGTTCTGATGCAGCAGTCAGGTTCATCTCAGGATCAAGTTCTCAAGGAGTTCAGAGAAAATACAAACTCGGTGTTGCTTGGAACAGGCGCATATTGGGAAGGTATCAGCATTGAAGGGAAAAGCCTGTCCAATGTGGTGATTTTCCGTCTTCCATTCCCTGTTCCTGATCCTATCATAAACTATAAGGCATCGATTGCAGATGATGCGTTGATGGATGTCAATGTTCCAGAAATGGTCATCAAGCTAAAGCAAGGAATTGGGCGTTTAATACGGAATTTCACAGATACCGGCATTGTCTGTATCATAGACCGAAGACTGAGAGATGAACCAGCTGAGCGATACCATGACATAGCATGGTCATCCTTGCCAATAAAAAACCGAACGAAAAGTCTTGATGAACTCAGAAGGTTTTATGAGGGCCTTTCATCTGCAAACAGCGAAACTGCGAAATAGAAGAAAAAGCCAGTTTGAGACATCATTTGTTACATGACTTCATCTATTGTCTGCATCATCCATGGTGCAGAGGATGCAGTTAACCTGGATGCGCAAATATTGCGCACCTGAAAACCAAACCAAATGCTAACCACACCGAACACATGCTTTTGCTGAAATACGCAAACAAGAAAGACAGGATAGGAAGCCGAACCGGCTCCCTATCCTGCCTTTTCCTATTAAGTCGCGGAGACGTAGTGAATGGTACCAAACTGCTCAAACAGCGTATCAAGGCGCTTGTCGATGTACTGCTTTGCATTCCCTGAGAGGCGTATATGCGCTTTCTGGTAGTGCTTGCGGCTGACAGCGGGGATGCTTTCGTGCCGGCCGAAGGACGCCAGGTATGTATCAGAACCCAGAGCATCCCACACCTCGTCCAGGGGGATTCCTTCGACCAGCGGTGCGTCCAGGACATCACACTCGGAGATGGTAACGTACCAGGGGAACCGCTGCATCCATGGATACTGCGCTATCATCACATCGGTGACGTGGTTCTTTCCCGTGAACCCCGTTAGGCGCCCTCTTCCGATGATGACAGGCAGATTGCGGCCGTTCTTGCTGGTTGTGAGGCCAGCGAAATAGACTTCGTCCCCCTCTTTGATCGAGCTGACCCGGAATGGATAGTTCGATAAATAGACCTTCCCGCTCGGCAGGTCGAAATCGGTCATAGGGAATGGGTCAGTGGCCTCCAAGCGGTGATCCGCTTCTCCATCGAACTTCAGCCAAATGTTGAAGGGGTAGACGATTTGCTCCTGTTGCTCAAGTTCCCGGAAAAGGTCGCTGACCAAATCCGTTTCTCCTTGGCATGCATCTAATTCAGCCCAAATAGCATTCCCGTCCCTGAACTCCGATTTCCGATCAAGGGCGGCACCGAACATTGTGTAGTTCCGGCTCACGATGTTGGTCCTTTGCTTGCTACGGTACACATTCATGTAGATGGCCCGGGCTTTCTCTATCATCTCATGGGTGACGCGCCCGTCATCTGCTGCCTTCAACTTTTTCTCCATGTCATCGAAGTATCCGCTGAGTTCCGAGAGAAGATCCGGCTGGTCGCCAATGGCCAAGGATAACTCGATGTTGCTCTTAAACCCCCCGGTCGTAAAATTGGCGGAACCAACGATAGCCTGGTCATGATCGAACAGATAGAGCTTCGTGTGCAGCCGCTTTACCGCGTACAGGTCCACGCCCGCGTTTAAGAGCATCTCCAGGGCATCAATGCTGTTCGCTTTGGCCACCATATCCTCTATGTAGAAGCGAGTGATAAAAGCACAGCGCAGTCCCCTCTCCCGAATAGAATCACACAGTCGCTGGGCCATCGCCACACTCAGAAATGGGCTGATGATGCGGATGTCTCGATTCGCCCCGTCAAAGAGGTCCAATATCTTTTCGAGATGGTTGTTCGTTAGCAGTTCTATCATCTTTGCTTCCCCCCTCTGACGCTGGCCAGGACGGTACCACCTTTAGCATATCAGAATCCGATGCAGGGGGCAAACCCATGGCTCTCTTCATTGGATTTTGGATCGATCCACTGTCCTCAGAACTAAGCATTAGCCTCCTGCGAGGCTGTGCGCTCCGTTCGGTTCTGAGAGCCTGATGGCGGCGGCCTGCCGTAGCCAGTGGTTTATTTTGGTATAGGTTTACCAATTCTTTTTCTTCTGTTTTATGCACAACAGCATTTTTATGCGCAACTGCATAAAAATATATTGTAATTATTGCTTGGGTGAGCTATACTTAATTCACCACAGAAAGAAAGGGACGGATGAGCGCATGGACCTGAAAGCGTTCCGAGAGAATAAGCTGAAGATAAAGACCCAAAGCGAATTTGCGACGCTCATTGGCGTTGACCAGTCCAGCGTTTCCCGCTGGGAGAAGGACCCGACCAGCATTACCTACGCATTCATTCAGAAGATAATGGACAAGACCGGATGTTCCTTTGAGGAGCTGACCGACTACAAACGACCTTTCCCGGATGGACTCGATGTATGTGACACCTGGACTCCTGTCCAAACACAGGTGAACGGGCTTGTGGAATATCTGACCGAGGCCTACCAGGAGCTCGGCCTCCCCGAGCAGCTACGGAAAGACTATGTTGATGGGCTGCTAAGCGGTATCAAGGCCAAGCTGCGGAAGCCAAAGGTGGCCATCATCGGACGATCCGACACGGGTAAGAGCACCCTAATCAATGCCCTGCTGGGCACCGAGCGGTTGCCGACCTCGTGGACGCCGACGACCTCGATTGCGGTCTATGTCATGGACCGAGCAGGAAAGCCTCCCTTCATTGAGGAGGACGTTTGGGTGTTCCGCGGGGGGACGGGTTCGGAGCCGGTCTGGGATGTTTCCCGCCTGCAGGACGAGGCCTATTGCAGAGAATGGAAGTTGGCGGCCGGCGGGGTGGAGATGCTCAACTCTTTCGGGACGAGGCAGGGCGAGAACTACGAGAAGAAGGCAAGCGCCGCGGTGCTCTTCCTGGACGCTCCAATCCTGAAGGACTGCAGCATCATCGACCTCCCCGGCTTTGGGACGGAGACGGAGAACGATGATGTCATCACCTTTACGACGGCGCAGGCCGCCGATGTCATCATCTACCTCTCCCAGGCGACCGGCTTCATGCGGATTGAGGATATCTCCTTCCTGAAAGGCAACATTTTCGCTTTGCCGGTCGTGGAAAAGCTGGGGAAGAACTCTATGAGTCCTCTTGCCAACCTGTTTGTGCTTGCCTCTCAGGCCCACAATGTCAACAGCGGCGCCCGTGACCAGCTGGAGACCATTCTCAATGTGGGCTGCTGGAACCTCACGAAGACCCTGCCTGACACCTACTGGAATGTCCGGGCGGCCAAGTCCGGCTACGAGTACCCTGACCGTGGCTTTGATGCCCTGCGGGCCCGCTTCTTTGCCTACACGACGGACATTGAAGAGATATACACCCCCTTCAACACCACACTGAAAGCCACGCTGGAGACACTCCCGCTTCTTATCCTGGAAGACATCCGCAGTTTTGTGTCGGATTACGTCCAGAATCGCTCGGCAAAGCTCAAGGCGGAGATTGAGAAGATGGACGGCGTCTGCGCAGCGCGGGATAAGTACTATGAAATCCTGGTGGAAATCCAAAAAAACGAGCCGACCCGGAAGGAGGGGGATTACAAGAGAAAGCAGAATGTCCGGCATGTTATAAAGGATTACAGCCTGAAATCCGTGGATGAGTTCCGCGAGTTCTACGAGTCTTTGATATCTGTTGATAGGCTCGTGGAAGAGATGCGGGCGCAGAGGGTCCAGGGCCGAAAAATCGAGCTTGAACTCTTTGTAAGTGCTCTTCAGTCGGAGATACAGTGGCATTGCGAGCAGCTTTTGCAGCACTATACCGGCGAAATCGAGGCAGTCGCCCAGGACTATTCCGCCGCTTTCAACGAGTCGGTGAAAGCCCCCTTCGAGAAATGCAAGATGGATATGGGGTTTGACGCTACCTGGTGTATCTATTCGGCCTTCCTGAACTTCTTCTCTCGCTGGGATGACTTCATCGACGGCATAGATGCCCCCATCTTTTTCAAGAAGTCTGCAAGTTTCATTGGCGCTTCGGTCGCATCCGGGGTCGGCTTTTCGCTGATGGGGCTGCTGTTCCCCCCGCTCGGCGTCAGCATCGGTGCGGCGCTACTCGCCGCCATAACGGCCACCCGGTTCGCCGGAGTCAGCTGGGAGACCAGTGCGGCCAAGAAGATTGTCAAGGCCTTCGAAAAGGCCGATGTCGTCAGCAAGTATAATTCGGTCATCTCTGAGTATTGGAGCAAAATCGCTACGGCCTTCGACGTTAGTGCCAAGAAAGTAGACGCCGACTGGGAGCAGTACCTGCAGAACCTGAGTACGCTGATTCAGTCCTGTGACCAGAGTTCCATCCGGGAGCAGTCAGAGGAGCACCGCTCGTTGCTTGTCTTCCTGGGCCAGTGCCCGCAGAAACTCTCCCCGCAGTTGTCGATTTAGAGAAAGGGATGTTCAACATGTCCAATTTGTTTGAGAAGTACCGTAGTGCAGGCAACGATGAAGCCGCGCTGATGGTGGCCCATAATGAGTTCAACAAAGCTCCCGGCGATAAGGCTGCTTTTGAGCAGTACTTTTCCTTTGTCTGTTCGCTTGGCACGAGCCTCCCCTTCCTTCTGGACCGTCAGGCGGCGCTGGATAAAGCGGCTGTCGCCTTGGAGTATTTCAAGGAGAATGCGGAGCTGGACGAGGAGCTTGTGGAGTGGATTTTGGCGGAGCAGACGAGCCTGGAGGACTGCTACGAGGCCCTTGCCCGTGAGGACAACGAGCTGATGAAGAAACAGGCTCTGGACGTTGAAAACGAGAACAACACCGTACTCAAGCGCCTGTTCGACCTCAGAGACGAGCTCCAAGAGGTCAAGACACGGGATGCGTTTGATGACGTTTTGAACCGTATCCGGCTGGAAGACGGTAAGTTGGACCAGGATGCATTTACAGAGGAGCAGAAGCGGGTCTATGACACCCTTTCCCGAGCGCATACGTCCCTGATTACCGGGAAAACGGCCGAGCTGGAGCGGGAGGAGAACATGGACTATAACAGCCGGGCCGTAAGTTTCTTCGCGGATGCGTTCTCCAAGTTCAAAAAGGATGAGAACCGCTATACCAAAAACGAAGATGCTCTGAAAAGTCTGGCGGACACCTATCTTTTCGCCTTTGACGCTAATCGGCTCCTCCCTGCGACCGTCGCCTATTACAACTACATCTATCAGTACATTTTTGACAAGCTCTCTGAGGACGGGAAGCTGTTCCTGACGAGGCTTGCCACAGAGAAAGACCGTACGAGGTGGTAAACATGGTATCAGCATCGCAGAAGAGAAAAAGCTTGTTCGACTTCCCCGGGTCTGCCGGGGCCGCCGGATTCGGACGGATGGGGACCTATACGGCCGCCAGCACGTGTGCTCGGACCAGTGCGGTCACCGGAGGCTATAACCAAGAACTGATCAGCTTCCTGCGCGATATGAGAGCTACGCAGGCCGCAGACGCGGCCCGCTATGGAGACAAGCTCTTTACCCCAAATTCTGCCGCCCGACAGCGTGGCGTAGAGCTGGCCTGGCGCTACGAGAAGAAGTCTATTCTCATGGGAGGCAAAGGCTCTGAGAATTGGACCGCTGCGGAACGCCGGGAAATCGTGGATACCGGCTCCCTGCGCGGCTCCCAGGGCCATCATCAGCGGAACGTTGCGCTCCACCCGGAGGACCAGGCAAATCCCCATAACATCAAATTCTACCGCTCTCAAAGGGAACATCTGCAGAATGGCCATAAAGGGTCCTGGAGCAATGAATCCGATGCCCCGATGATTAACCGCGACAAGATGCTGACCCGCACCAATGCCCGCCGGGTCTTCCGCAATGAGGTGCGTGGCATCGGCTTGACCGCAGCCATTGGTCTTGGCATCGGCTTCAGTATTGGCTTCGCGGCGACATTGGCCCAGAGTGGAGTCTCTGTCGGCACAATTCAGGATGCCCTCAAGGGCGGTTTGCAGGGCGGCCTTACGGCTGCCGGCCTCTCTGTCACCGGATACGCACTCTCACGCACGCTTGGCCAAGTCGCCTCCTGTGCCGTGGTAGGCGCCCTGGAGAATGCCGGTGTGGCAGTTACCACGCAGTTGGCACAGGCTGTTTCCGCCGGCGTCATGGGTGGCCTGACAATTGCCGTGTTTGCCGTGTATCAGTTCGCCACTCTGAAACGGCAGGGAATGGGGACAAAGCTGGCCCTCACCAATACAGCAAAGCAAGCGCTGGTATCCGTCGCCATCCTCGTGGTCGGTATCGCCATCCAGTGCATCGCCGGGAACAAGGCTGCCGCTGCCGTTACGATTGGCCTTGGCCTGGCAACGGCGTCCAGCGCCCTGATTAAGACCGTGAAGGGGCGGAAGCTGGCAGACCGCATCCGGGAGTGTGCCATTGACGGTGCGCGGCCGGTGTTTGCATAGGAGGTGTCGAGATGTTTGAGAGTTTTGTTCAGAAGGCATTGGCCCAGGATAAGCGGAATTGCTTTTCTCCCTATGACGGCCCGGTCGATTTCATCCCCGACGCGTTCCAGGCCTTCTATCGGGACACCGACCCGATAGATGTGGAGGTCCGTTCTGGCGCTTATGGCTCCGTCCGGTTTTTCCCCGCCGCCGAGCTTCAGCAGCAGCAGGAAGCGTATGAGGCGACGCCCGAAATGTTTGTCTTTGCCTCCGTAAATGGGGACCCCATCTTCCTGAGCGATGGCGTAGTCTACACCTATGCTCACGGCTGCAAGGGGGGTCCCTGGGAAATGCTCTCAAAGGATCTTTCTTCCTTCTTTCAAGAGCTTCTCTAATGACAACCTTGAATAAAGAATGACACAAAATCAGCAGTGCGTTAGCAATCAGAAAATCCAAACCGCCTGTCCCTATGGCCGAGCTAATCGGTCTGTGGGACAGGCGGTTTTCTTGGCTTTGAATGATGGATAGACAGGACAATTTACTGTCAGGATAAAGGCCGATTTTGGGCATTTTCTTTCGCTGTACGCGGTTTATGAAATGCTTGCCATATCCGATATCCCCGCATGGGAAAACGCCGCTCAGAGCGCAAAACGCTTATTTTTCCTTCTCATCCACATGGACAATATCCACACATGGATAATCCATATGTGGCAAATAAAAGAATTTTGTATTGCCCATATCGTCTTAAAAAGCAGACAGATGGAATTATCCGGAGATCAAGAAGCGCGGCATTGCCATATGCCAACAAGTCAATTCTCCGCGAGATTGCAGCGTAAGAACAGCACAGTCTTCCCCATGCTGGGGAGGGCTAATTATATACCAAATCACAAAACGGCAACTCCTGATAAATATGGAAAATCGATATAAAACCCGAAAAGAGTTGACAAAGGATATTCCTATATAGTATAATTCTAAATAAAATCAGATAGGGGGGGTTCTACAATGAACAAAATCAATATTAGCAATGCGCCTGTTTACACTTCTCCCAATTCCATGACTCTGATCTGTACAGAGAAACCGGATGGCAGTACCAATCTTGCGACTCTGGCTTTCTGGGCTTTTGCGTCCACCAATCCCGGAAAGATCATGTTCTCTCTGAACAAAGGGGCTTACAGTTTGGAACTGCTGGCTGAGAAGAAAGAAGTTGTTCTAGCCATTCCCGGAGTTGAATTGACCGGCGCTCTGATTGGCTGTGGCACCTGCTCCGGACGTGATACGGATAAGGCTGCTAAGGTCGGTCTGACAATGCAGGATGTGGAGGGTACAAACATCAAGGCTCCTGTTCCCTGCAAGCTGCTCATTCATGCGACTGTTGCCCAGACGATGGATGCGGACGATCATATTGTCCACCTCTGCGATGTCAAGGGTGTTTACGGCGATGAAGATGTAGATGCCGTATTTGGTTGGAAAGGTTACGCTGAATTTGCTGCTGCACAGCAGAAATAAGAAAGGACGAGGCGGCTGTCTGCGGATAGCCGCCTTGCGGTTTGAGGTGGCAATATGGAAACACAAGGCGGATTTTTGATAACCCGGATCAAACAGGTCGGAGGACGTGTTTTTGAACGCATCTTGAGCGAAAAAAACATTGATGCATTTAATGGCTCCCAGGGAAGGATTCTATATATTCTCTGGCAGAAGAACGGCGTTCCCATTAGCGAACTGTCGAAGGAAACCGGCCTTGCGACAACTACGCTGACCAGTATGCTCGACCGTATGGAGGCGGCGAATCTGGTCTATCGGGACAGAGGCGACAAAGACCGGAGAAAGATACTCATTTTCCTGACGGAGGAGGCAAAAGGCCTGGAGCGGGAATATAATGAGGTCAGCGAGGAAATCAGCAATATCTATTACAAGGGATTTTCCAGAGCGGAAATCGAGCAGTTGGAGAGCTATCTCCATCGCGTCCTGAAGAATGTGGAGGATGTTCTCTGATGAGCGTCTGCATTAAGGACAATATTCAAAACATGAATCTGGTCATCGGCTGTACCGTGGGATGTTCCTACTGCTATGCCCGGAACAATGTAAAGCGTTACCACATGATTGATGACTTCAGCAAGCCGGAGTTTTTTCCGAATAAGCTGCGGCTGATGGAAAAGGAACGCCCTCAAAATTTCCTGCTGACCGGCATGAGCGACTTGGCAGGCTGGGAACCGGCGTGGAGAGAGAAGGTCTTTGCAAAGATTCGGGAAAACCCGCAGCACCAATTCCTGTTTTTGTCAAAGCGCCCCGACCTGCTGGATTTTGAGACAGACTTGGAAAACGCATGGTTTGGTGTCACTGTCACAAGAAAATCAGAGCTGTGGCGCATCGACACGCTTAAGACCAATATCCGGGCAAAACACTATCACGTTACCTTTGAGCCATTGTTTGATGATCCCGGCAAAGTGGATCTCTCCGGTATCAACTGGATCGTGGTGGGAACGATGACCGGGGCGCAAAGCAAAAAAATACGGACAGTTCCCGAATGGTCGTATTCACTTGTGGAACAGGCCCATGCTCTCGGTATCCCTGCCTTTATGAAAGAAGACCTTGTCCCCATCGTGGGCGAGGCAAACATGGTACAGGAATTCCCAGAAGCATTCAATCAGGTGTTGGAGGCACAGAGAAAATGGCGCAGGTAGAGATGAACGGGATTACCATCAGAGAGGTCGAGACAAAAAATATTATGACTAAATCCAGTCTGCCAGTGGGCGGTTATTCGGTTAATCCCTATGTGGGCTGCACCCATGCTTGTAAATATTGCTATGCGTCTTTTATGAAGCGGTTTACCGGACACAAAGAGGAATGGGGAACGTTTCTTGATGTGAAGCACTGGCCGGAGATCAAAAACCCAAAGAAATACGCCGGACAGCGCATCGTCATCGGTTCCGTGACGGACGGCTATAATCCGCAGGAGGAACAGTTCGGCAATACCAGAAAACTGCTGGAGCAGCTTCGAGGCAGCGGTGCAGATATTTTGATCTGCACTAAATCCGACCTTGTAGTGCGTGACATTGATCTGCTGAAGGAGTTGGGTCAGGTCACAGTATCGTGGTCGATCAATACGCTCGATGAGGATTTCAAAGAGGATATGGACAATGCTGTGAGCATCGAACGGCGGCTTGCAGCCATGAAACAGGTTTACGATGCAGGCATCCGTACCGTCTGTTTTGTTGCGCCGGTTTTTCCGGGCATCACGGATTTCGAGGCGATTTTTGAGCAGGCGAAGGACCAGTGCGACCTGTTCTGGCTGGAAAACCTGAACCTGCGAGGCGGTTTTAAGAAGACGATTATGGATTATATCGCAGAAAAACGTCCTGACCTTGTGCCGCTTTATGATGAAATCTATAACAAACACAACCGCAGCTATTTCAAGGCTTTGGAAGAAAAAGCAGGGGAGATGGCCAGGAAATATGACTGCCCCTTTGTTGACAATGAAATGCCCTATGGCAGAGTGCCGCAGGGACATCCGGTCATCGTAGATTATTTCTACCATGAAGAAATCCGGGGGACAGAGAATACGGGAAAGCGGAACAAGTGACACGTTTAACAATTTGGCGTTAAGAGCATCGCTTCTGCGGTGATTTTACGGATGCACTGACAGACAAACAAATTATAAGAGTAAATTGGAGACCTATACACGCCAGTTTTACACACCCCATTAAAATTATCTTTAAAATGGAGATGACGGGTTTGGGAGACTCCCAAAATCGAAAAATGGCGCTTCGGCAGACAGCCCTGAGCGCCATTTTTCCGGTGTGTGGCCACACCGGATGTGCTTGCTAATCAGCAAGTCACTCCGGTATGGCAAGCACCGTTTTTCTGCAAGTGTACATACACTTGCTGTGCTTGCTGTTCTCTTAAATCTCAGCCCCAGCCCTTTTGGAGTGCGTTTTTTACGCCAACACGAACACTTTTTTCGCTGCGAATCTTGACTCGAACGCCCGTTCCTGATATACTAAAATCAATCAAATAAAGTAGCTGTGCTGTGGAGCCGCTGACGAAGCGAAGTCTTCCTAATGCCGCATGAACGCAGAAATCCGCACGGGTTTCTGTGATGTCGGTATGGGAAGATTTTTACCGTCATGCGGCTCTTTTCTTTTTTCTCCGTCCGCCCTCCCCGCCAGCGGGAAGGAGTGCGTCATGTAAACAGAATCATAACCGGTCAAAGCCTTTTGGCAAAGGACGGCTTTGCGCCGTCTTGGTTGCCTATCTGCACGGCAGAACGCCGCTGTCAAGGACGCGCAGCGAGGCGAAGCCGATTCCTTGATTGCGGTGGGCTGCTGTGCTACACACGACGAATACGGAGGATTTTTGAATATGGAGAAACAATATAACCGAATTGAAAATGACCGTCCGCAGGAATTAAAGAAATTGGGAATCCCCAACCAGATCGACCTCTACATGGAGGATGGAACCGTCTACCATGTTCGCAGCTTCTTTGCCGGAGATTTAATGATGGGCGATGTGCTGGATGCCCTGACGATGGAAAAGCTGGAAAGGGCGCAGTGAATCCCAGCACTTTGCCCAGTGGAATCAACAGCGGCGCGGTGGTATAATACAATCAGGATTTCTGATTGTGATACGCACTGCATTTCGGGAGGTTAAAGAAGAAAATGCAGGAACAGTACAGTGTTGGAATCTACGCCAGACTGAGCCGGGACGATGAACGCGCCGGTGAGTCTGTGTCAATCGAAAATCAAAAAGAAATGCTCGCCCGGTATGTGCGGGAACAGGGCTGGACGCTCTACGACTACTACTGCGACGATGGGGTCTCTGGTACGACTTTTGACCGGCCCGGGTTCAACCGGCTGGTACAGGACGCGACCGACCGGAAAATCAATTTGGTCCTGACCAAAGACCTCAGCAGGTTAGGCCGTGATTACATCGAAGCGGGTAAATATACCGACTTCATTTTTCCGTCCCTCGGCTGTCGCTTCATCGCCCTCAACGATGGGGTAGACACCATCCGCAAGAACAATGAAATGCTGGTCATTCTGAAAAATGTCATGAACGACCTCTATGCGCGGGACACCAGCAACAAGATCAAGGCAGTGAAGCTCTCCACCTTCAAGGCTGGGAAGTATGTGGGCTGCTATGCGCCCCTCGGCTACCGGAAGAGCGCGGCGGACAAGCACATTCTGGAGATTGACCCGGTGACCGCTCCGGTAGTGCGGCATATCTTTGATCTGCGGTTGCAGGGCAACGGTTTCCGCAAAATTGCCCTGATTCTCAACGCCGAAAAAGTCCCAGCGCCCAGAACCTTTTACTACATGGCGGAGGGGCGGGAGAACAATCGGGGAGAAACGCCGTTCTGGAACGATGTGACGGTGAAAACCATTCTCCGCAATGAGGTCTATCTCGGTCACATGGTACAGAACAAGACGGGCACGGTCTCCTACAAAAACCACAAGCAGGTCAGCAAACCGGAGAGCGAGTGGATCCGGGTGGAGAATACCCATGAGCCGCTGATTTCTCAGGAAGTGTGGGACGCGGTGCAGCGGATGGACAACCACCCTGCCAGAGGGCGCAGCGGGAAAAGCGGCACCGTCTCTCTGTTCGGCGGTCTGCTCCGGTGTATGGATTGTGGTTCCTCCATGCGGTATATGCGGGATTACCGTAAAAAGGTGTCTGACAAGGAACCGGAGTACAAGGCGTATGTCTGCAACCGGTACGCTTCGGGCGGCAAAAATGCCTGTTCGTCCCACTACATCAACCAGAAGGTGTTGACGCAAATCGTACTGACGGACATCCGCTGCAAGGCGATATGGGCGCAGAACAGCCGGGAAAAGCTGCGTGAAAAAATCCTCGCGCAGAAGGAGTCTGCCGGACGGGAAAAACTTAAAACGCTCCAAGCGGAGCTGAGCGCCATTGACCGGCGATTGCCGGAGCTTGACCGATTGGTGCAGTCCGCCTACGAGGACAAGGTACTGGGTAAAATCCCGGAAAACCTATGTGTCCAGCTTCTCAACGGTTATGAGGCCGAGCAAAAAGCCAAGCAGGAACGCCGCCGGGAGTTGACAGAACAGCTTGCCGCCAGCCGTGAAAACGAGCAGTCCGTAGACGCATGGCTGGATATGGTACAGGATTACTACAATTTGCAGGAGCTTGACCGTCCCACCCTCATGCGGCTGATTCAGAAGATTGAGATCAGTGAGAAATACCGGGTGGACGATCACGAGGAACGGGATATCCACATCTACTACAATTTTGTTGGTTATATCGAAGCTTGAGCTTGTCATGCTTTATGCGAAGTGAACTAATTCATGTTACCTTGCGTCTGTGTTGTTGCTCTCTTTCCTAATCAACTGATTGTTCCGTGCCTCCGCCTCGGAAATTGATCTTTGACACAGCACTACCATTTTTCTGGCAGGCCATTAAATGCAATCAGATCTGGTTTTCCCGTTGTAAGCCGTAGTCTTTTGGATATCTCATCTAATTCCGTATCCATCCCAGTGCTCACAGATCCGTGGTAGCGAAATTCCTCGTTTTCGTCATTGATTAGTCTCAGATTCCAGACATCAACATCCGTTGCCATAGCTACCATGAGTTCCGTCCGGAAGTGATTTTCTATTCTATCAAACAGTTGGATAACAGCATGGCTTTCAACCTTGTATTGTTCGCGGGAAATCAATTTGAGGCTGATTCCATTACCGTATGCCCACCGAGATAGCCATACTGAGCCGTTCCTCGTGATTGTGATTCGCTGCTCGACTTCCTTATCGGTCTCAGGGCGAGGACCATATGCAATGTTACCTGATGTGAGCTGGAATTTTTGAATGTGACCGCTGAATGGGAAGTTCTCTGGTTTCCTCATAAGTGCGCCTCCTCATACAGGGAAATCTAATATAAGAATATCATAGATACCTACTACGGTCAAAATGAGGACTTCTGTGATGGACGACTAATCTTGCTCTTTTCATGTATGCGTAGAGAACCATGATTGGAAAAAACGAGTCCTGTCAGAACCAGCAATATGGGGTTGTACGGTGGTCAGTTCACCTGGAACCCTCTGCAGGTCATACCTAAGACTGCAGTATAACCAGTTGGCCCACAACGAATGTAACAAACGCTTGACTTTAATCATATTGATTTCGTTGTTTTATACTGTGGAAGCCTCCTCCCAATAATATGGACGAAAGCTCCCCTGCAGTCGCAGGGGAGCTTTGCTTTAATGTAGTATGCCATTGCCTTCATCCAGCATCATTGCAACCTGAAAGATAAATTCTTCCGGCGTCGGCCTATCCCCCTTAAAGGTCATCCTGTCCCATAACTGTTGTGCTTCTTGGTCGTGGTGGTCATAGGCATCATCAATTGCCACCTGCATTTCGTGAAGCACATCCTCAGGTGTCGTTCCGTTGTCGTGGGCAATCTTAGCAAGGATTTCATCAAAGCTTCTCATACTAGCTCCTCCGTCTTTAGATTTCCGACTTGTTCTTTAGCGCAAGTATAGCACCGAAAGAATGTCGAATAAGCGAAAATCTTGACGGAGGGAAGAAAAAAGTGTGGAAGAAGCCACAAGCTCTTCCACACTCATCTATCTATCAACGCAGACACAACTTTCAAAACGCGCATTTTTTCTTCATGAGGGAGAACCTCGATGGCGGCAGAAAGATTTGAAGCGACTCCAGTTGCCGCACGATCCACCACATCCACCAGCAGCTCATCCGCAGACACTTCAAGCACATTCGCAATCGCAACGAATGTATCTATCCTCGGAATTTTCGTACCGCGCTCAATGACGCTTACATGAGTTGGGCTGATGTTGATACGGGCGGCAAGGTCTTCTTGTGTCATGCTTTTTTTCTCTCTTGCAGCTTTAATGCGTTGTCCAACTGCCTTTGCGTCCATCGTTCCACCTCCTCCTTTAGAACTTGATTTTGCTCTAAAGATAGTATAGTGGAGATGGCTGCTTTCATACAGAAGCCAAAGAACAAAGCATAATTCTAAAGAACAATTTACGTCAAAAAAGATTTCCGCAGCCTCAACACCAGGACATGGCATTGGCTGAGGCATCAGAGTGACCACTTCCCCCCAATGTAATTGTTTTCTATATAGAAATTATTAAAACACCTGGCTATTTGCGTGCATCGTGGTATTGTTTTATTGAAAGGCTGAAGAGCCTTTTCCGCAAAACTAGAGTTGAAAGAACAAAGGAGGTCAATATGAAAAGCTGTAAGTATAAAAGTGAAGATGAATTGCCGTTGATCTTAAATGTACAGGAGGTCTCCGATTTCGTTGGTCTTGGAGTGTCGCAGACTTATTCTCTAGTAAAGCGACTTGATTTTCCTGCTTTCAAAATCGGCAATCGAATTTTCATCCCGAAAGATAGGTTCTTGGCATGGATTCACAACTTAGCGGACGAGAAAGCAGAACTCTTTTATGATGAACCGAAATGAGGTTGATATTATGTCTCTGCAAAATAATAGTCGCATTTATAACTGGGACAATGTTCCGGAAATTATGACGATGCCTGTGGTTGCAAAAGTTCTAGGCTGTAGTCTGATAAAAGCATACGGCTTATTAAACATTAAAAGCTTCCCGCATTATGCCGTCTGTAATCGTGTCTATGTCGATAAGAGAGCATTTTGCATGTGGATCGAAGAGCAAATCGAATCTCGGAGGTGTTCGACGTGTCTGGAAAAAGACGATCTTATGGTGAAGGAAGCATCAGAAAAAGAGGAGATACGTGTTGGGAAGGGAGATATTCCGCAGGGTTTGATATCCTGACAGGCAAAAGAATACAAAAATGTGTATATGGTAGAACGAAACGAGAATGTGCTGCCAAACTCGCTAGAGCGATAGAATTTAATACCGGATCATATTATCGGAGGGGGCCAGGCTATGAAGATCAACCTCTTGAAGTGTGGATCCGAGCTTGGTTCGAGGAGTATACAAGGCCCAATATCCGACCAAACACTGTAAGCGGTTATCTAAATGCAATTGAGAATCACATTATTCCGGCGATAGGTAAAATAAAACTCTCAAAATTGACAACGCTCCAAATCCAACACTTTTACAATGAATTAAGAGAAAGGGGGCGAATAAATAATCAAAAACAACCTCTCGGAATGCCCTTATCAGCGAGCATGGTTAAGCATGTCCATCTAATTTTGAGCGCCTCTCTCAAACAAGCTGTGAAAGAACGAATAATTATGTTTAATCCTTGCGAAAACTGTAAAGTTCCTAAACCAACACACAAAGAAATGGTAGTACTCCCACAGGATAAGATAGGAGCATATTTAGCCGAAACAAAACGCCTTGGCTTGTATGAAATGTTCTTCCTGGAATTAACGAGCGGTTTGCGCCGGGGAGAATTGATAGCGCTCAATTGGAGCGATCTCAATGTGACTACCCGGATGCTAACTGTTAACAAACAAGTCTATCGGCAAAACGGCAATTTAACCGTCTCTATTCCAAAAACAGAAAACTCCAATCGCATCATAGCTCTACCTCAGAGTACAGTGGACTTGCTCATGCAAGAACATGAGAAACATCCACATTCTCCTCTTATGTTCTGTTACCCGAGGACAGGTAGTTATTGGAGTCCTGACGTGATTAGCCGTGTTCATAAAAAAGCACTGAAAGCAGCTGGTATCAGTGAACGAGTACGATTTCATGACTTAAGACACACTTTTTCAACATTAGCAATTCAGAGCGGAGCCGATGTAAAAACAGTATCAAGTATGTTGGGTCACTATAGTTCATCATTTACACTTGACACCTACACTCATGTAACAAATCAGATGCAACTGTCAGCTGCAGAAAAAATTGGGGCGTTCTTTAATGCGAATATTCAGATTCAGGCAAATATACAGGTTAGTATAAATCCAATGCAAGATAAACAGTATACACAGAATAAAGAAGACTATCATAGTCCCATCAATCAGAGGATGGATCACACCATGGAAATCAGAAAAGTGGAAACGGACAAAAAGCGATACCTGGATTTACTGCTGCTGGCCGATGAGCAGGAGGACATGGTGGACCGATATTTGGAGCGTGGGACCATGTATGTGCTGGAGGACGGCGGCGTCAAGGCCGAGTGCGTGGTGACCGACGAGGGAGACGGCATCCTGGAGCTGAAGAACATCGCCGTGGAGCCTGATTTCCAGGGTAGGGGTTATGGAAAGGCCATGGTGGCCTTCCTCGTCCGGACCTATACGGAGCAGTATACGGTGCTGCAAGTGGGCACCGGGGACAGCCCCTCTACCATCCCGTTTTATGAATCCTGCGGCTTTCACAGGCACCATCTGATCAAGAACTTTTTCACCGACCACTACGACCATCCCATCTATGAGTGCGGGGTGCAACTGGTGGACATGGTGTACCTGCAAAGAGAACTATGAGAAAGCGGAGCGCCCGTGTGAGCGCTCCGCTTTGCGTTAAGGATTCCTTTATGCGCGGTGTTGGGATCCGGCAGAGCCGTGACCAGCTTGATGCGCCTGTCCCTGATTCAGCCGGTGTAGGCATCCTCTGCCGTATTCTTGAAATTCTGCTTTTCCAGCCATTCCCGTTCCTCTTCGGTCTCGGGGATATCGATCCGCTCGATCTTGAAGATCACCGGCCGGGTCCCGTCGTTGCAACAGGCGATCATCATCCGCTCATCATTGGTCCACTTGTGCATGATGGATCCGCCCTGGAGGGCTGTGTAGACATACCGGCTGATGGCGTCCCACGCCTCCCCGCAGAATTTCCCGTTCATCAGGTGGTAAAAATCGTCCCGCTCAGCGGTACGCTTAAGCAAAAAGGTATCTCCCTTCTGAAAACAGGGGCAGGGGCCTGACTTGGGGTCCGCAAGATACTTTTCCTGGTACTCCGGAAACACCTTGGTCTCCAATACTGTAATTCTGCATTCGTGCTGCATGGTTTCACCCTCCTTGGTATTCGCTTTTCGTCCAGCAGGACAGGGACCGACTGCCTTTTGTCCCCATTGTATCTGGGAAAGGCTCTGCTGGCAAGAGGATCAGATCGGGACATCAGGCATAGCAGTTTTTAGCATGCATAAACAAAGATTACTGCCCGCCGGCATCCACGGATGTCCAGCGGGCGGTATCGGATCAAACGGGCCGCTGGCGGCGGTCCCACTCTTTTTTCAGGATGGCATACTGCACCGTGTTTTCATATCGGGGCGTGCCGTCTGGATCGTTCACAAAGGAGATGAATTCCAGGAACAGGCCCTCCCGGCGCATGCCCAGTTTCTCGCACAGGTGCTGACTGGAAAGATTATGGTCCTCGGTGTAGGCGTAGATGCGCCTTGCACCCTTTTGGGAGAAAAGATAGTCAAAGAAGGCCTGGGCCGCCTCGAAGGCGTACCCCTTGCCTTGGTAGGCCTCATTCAGCATCCAGCAGGGGCTGAAGGTGTCCCGTTCGGCATCCTCGTCTGCGTGGGGCTCGCCCGTCTCCGGATAGGCGTCGATCTCTCCGATGACCTTGCCGCCCTCCTTCAGGGTGATGGCGAAGTAATACTCCGTCTCGCCCAAGCGCTTATTCATTTCCTCCCTGGCCTCGTCCAGGGAGTGCAGCTTCATACTGGCAAAGCAGTTGACCGCAGGCTCTTTCAGATACTCGTAGACATCCGCCGCGTCCGCCTCCAGAAAGGGGCGCAGGATCAGCCGTTTTGTCTCGATCACCATATTTCGGCACCTCAAGAAAAGCAAAAATGGATCGTGAAATCTATTAATAGAATGATTTGGCTGTAAAAGTTAAGAAAAATCCGCCAAAACCATAAGATTTTGACGGATTTTGGTCCGAGTGGGGAGACTCGAACTCCCGGCATCTTGCTCCCAAAGCAAGCGCGCTACCAACTGCGCTACACCCGGATATCCTCAGTATTATAGCAGGAGTTCGGATATCTGTCCAGCCCATTGGTAATGTTACAGGTAGAATATTTGAGGGTATTCATGATCTGCCCACCTCTACCTGACTCTACGCAACCATATCCTTATAGATGGCTACATTTTACTGAATTGTTGAGCCTTCATGGTTGACATAGGAGAGAATTACAGAACGCCTTGAAAGCAGTCTCCTTTTATATCGGCAATGTCATCCAGCGGAATCTTTTTCCCATCTGTCATCACCAGAAGACGCTCATAGAGGTCAACCCGTTTTAGGTTTCCGATAAGGATGGCATAGGAACCACCAGGCTTTTTCTCGTCTGGAATAAAGAAGGTAACGCTTATCTCCGGTCTATCAGCGATTATCTCTTGGAGATACTGCAGCTTTCTGTCCAGCAGATCTTGGCCTTCATCTTCAAGCTCCACCCTATTATCTGTCAGGCGCCCAGCTTCTTTGACGGCATCATCATAACCACTGAGAGCAGCAAAAGGAGAGAACTGTGCAGCTCGATCCAACATAGACATCTGTGGCCTTGTCTCAGAAACATGATGGGGCAGATTGATGATGTCTTCATACTTCTCCGTCATGCTCTATGGCCTCCAATTTGCTCGTTCCTGTCCTTGGCTGTTGCGCCTTCCTCTAAATTCATTCCCTTCAAGATGGCGTTTTTCCCGTATTTGTTCTTAATAGTAAGCATAACCTCCTGCATTTTTCGCTCTCGATCCAGTTCTGTTTGCTCTTGTTTTCGACGGGCCTCAACGGCAGCATAATCGGTGAATAGATCCATCTGCTCAAATTCACCCTCTCTAGTCATCGCATCACTCTCTGAAATCACCCGACCTGCGACGATGTTAAGTCGTCGCACCAAGAGGTCGGTATTCACAATACGATCAAAGAGCGCTGTAGCCGTCCCCATGATTTTCTTGGTAGAGGAGGTATAATCGTCCAGACGCTCGGTTCCATGGGCGTGCTTTGGAACCTCGCGGCCATAGTGATCCTTGATTATTGGGCCATGATACCGATTTCGCCGTGCCTGATCGGTTAAGTTCTCAATATCATAGCCGACCGTCAGAACAATCTGGTCTGTCACCAACTTCTTGCTCACCAGGTCTAATGCCAGTTGTTCTGCCATTTCCCTCAGCACCAAACGGGCCTTTTCTGCGGAATACGGGCAATGCAGCACCTGACCGGATCCGAGGCTGTTTTCGCTGGGATGATATGCCTTAACCGCTTGGATGGTACAAGGTTCCCAGCCCCACGCATGGTCAATCAGCAACTCAGCATTTTTCCCAAAGAGCTGGTAGAGCAGATCCTCATTGCGTACGGACATTCGAGCAACATCGCCCATGGTAAACATTCCATGTGCCTCCAACTTCCTGGCGTATCCTCGTCCAACTCGCCAGAAATCGGTGAGCGGTTGGTGGGACCACATGGTCTGACGGTAGGTCATCTCATCCAGTTCGGCGATGCGCACACCATTCTTGTCTGCGGGGATATGCTTTGCCAAGATATCCATTGCAACTTTACATAAATACAGATTCGTACCTATACCCGCAGTGGCTGTAATTCCGGTATCCTCGATCACATCCAGGATAATTTTCATTGCGAGTTCCCTGGGTGTGAGTTTGTAGGTGGATAGATAATTGCTGACGTCCATAAACACTTCATCAATGGAATATACGATGATATCTTCTGGAGCAATGTATTTCAGATAGATGCTGTAGATGCGTGTGCTGTACTCCATGTAGTAAGCCATACGCGGTGGCGCAATCAGATAGTCAATCTCCAGTCCCGGTGTAGCATTTAATTCAGAGAGAAAGCAAGACTTTCCAGAAAAACGGTGCCCAGGCGCATCGTGAAGCCGACCGCGGTTGGCCTCCTTCACCTGCTGGACCACCTCAAACAGCCGAGCGCGACCAGAGATCCCATATGCCTTTAAGGACGGCGTAACGGCAAGGCAAATGGTCTTATCGGTACGGCTCTCGTCGGCAACCACCAAGTTGGTGTCCAGAGGATCGAGACCTCTCTCCCGGCACTCGACGGAGGCATAAAAGCTCTTTAGGTCAATTGCGATATAAGACCTTTGCTTCATGCTAAGATCGCCTCCTCTAGATTCTCACTATTTAACGCCAAAACAATCCTAGATAGGGGATGTAATATTATTTCTCAAGTTCGTATTCCTCAATAATACCGTAGTCGATCAGAATGTTTTTGTCCGCATGAGTGGGATAAACAATACCTGTCATCTCATAGTCGTATCTCCGCACACGACGAAATTCCTTAACTGGCTCCGGGGCAAAAGCTGCGGTTTCATAATTCGCATATTCAGGCGTTCCCGCCAGATCATCGGATACAGCACGAATTAGGGCATCTGTAACTGCCTCCAGATTCATGCCATACTCCACGGCAACCAGCTCATGCCTACGGATGTCTTTATCTAAATTTCCAAAAGAACAGTACAACTTGTATTTCATGGAGAAATCCTTCCTAGTAGCACTACTGCTACTGCCGCAAAAAATCACTTCTATGATTCACCGGACGTAAATCGTATCCGAGTTCCGTCAGGTGTGCTATTTTTAAGGCGACCAGGTTAATGTCTGTATCCATTGCCCTTGCGATTTGCTCAGCAGAATAGTGATAGGTATAGATATAGTCCAGCAACTCCTCATTGTCTATCAGAATTTCGGCAGCAACAATGTTCGCCTCATATTCTGGCCGCGTGGTCATGTCATAAAGCATAAATTCGTGCAGACTGTTTGCCTGCGCCAGCTTCCGATGGAGCTGATCGTGTCCAAGCTCATGGGCACAGACAATGCGGAGCATTCTATCACCCAGATCCTTATTCAAAAAAATAAAGCGATTGCGTTTGATGACGCGGTACATTCCCTTCAGAGAGCCAAAATCCTCACATAGAAGAACAGAAATCCCCAACTCTCTTGCAATCTGGAAAGGATCGCGTGTTCCGAAGCGCCGCACCAGGGATGCGCCGACTTTGGAGAGCATTT
>ERZ791871.1028-NODE-1028-length-27561-cov-6.149167_pt1 | contig 27561 bp, 17 predicted proteins | sample MGYA00510280_ERZ791871 | MGnify/ENA primary metagenome ERZ791871 (study PRJEB30046, sample SAMN00792111) | human gut metagenome | study: EMG produced TPA metagenomics assembly of the A metagenome-wide association study of gut microbiota in type 2...
CCCCCTACATCGATTAACCTTGAACGAGCCGCCCACAAAAAATTACACACCCTCATTTCTTCTTTATTGATTTTCAGAGGTATTGCAGTCAGAAGCGATCTTGCTTTGAGCCCCTTTTGGAAGTTCTTTGAAGCAATAGAGTTGCAAAGAAAATCTGAATTTATATGTTTTGGCTTTAATAACGCCAAACTCACATAAAATGCATATTTTTCATCAGATTTAATAACCTTTGCAGTTCCAATATCACCTATGCGAGTCATCAAAATATCTCCCTTTTGTGGGAATATTTTGAAATCACGAATAAAATCAGCTTCTGAGATATATTTTTCAGACTCAAGCGTTGCTATGTTCTCAACTGAAAGGAACCTTACCCCACTTGAAGTGTACTTTGGGGTTTGATGAACACCATCATAAACATCAGCGATTTCATTAAGTTTCCGCTGTTCCCAAGCGCCAGTAAATCCGGCAAAACGGATCTCAGGTTCTTTAGCTTTTTCCTGCATTTTTAGGCCTCTCCCAGCAGTTTCTTGAACTCAGCGATGCCCTTTTCGTCAAATTCGCTGCCAGTCAGCTCATCAAGCATTCCTTGGAGTTCTTTCTCAGTCGTCTGAATCTGCTCCCCGAGATCAGAGAGCGTGATCGAATACTTTTGGGTGAGCGCTTCAAGCTTCTTCCCAAAATCTTCGAGCTGATCAGACTGCTGCTGCGCGAGTTCCTTCAGAAGCGCGTTAACCCACTTTTGCTTTACGAGCGCCTTGGCCTCATCGTCAGAGAGATGCTCAATGACTTCCTTCGTCTTAACTTCGAGGTCTTCCTTACCCTTCTTCAGGTCTTTCTTCAGCGCCTTTTCTTCTGTGAAGAGCTTCTTCACATTTTTAAGAACGACGAGCGTTTCATCGGACGCGGCTTTGGCCTTCAAGGTCTTCTCAACTGCCGCGGGGACAAAGCTATCCTTGGCGTCATTCAGGAAGTCGGCGCCTTCCTTAACGTCCTCATCGAGATCGTCGAGGGAGGATTCAAGAGACGAACCTATTTCCTGCAGACGGTCTTCCCCTTCCTGCAGAGCCTGAACCTTATCCGTGAGAAGAGCGTTCTGCACCAGATCGAACGGCAGGACACGGCCGCCCCACTCAAAGGACGACTTGCCGCCCTTCGATTTCGTCTCTGTCAGAACATCAACCTTCCTGATGATGTCCGGACCTTCCGTCTGAATCACTTCGAGATCCTGGCTGATCTTCCTCCAGGCGGTATCGAGGTACTGATAGGACTGGTAGGGGTCGAGAATCGGGAGTCCCTTCATTGAATTGAAGAGTTCAGCGCTCAGAACGTCCTCTTCCTTCGCGAGAGGCACAGTCATCATCTGGTCAATCAGCTCTTTCGACAAGAAAGAGTCAAAAGACTTCAGAATGCCCTGATACTGCTTCTGCCAGTCTTGCACATCCGGATCCTGAAGCAGCGCGCTGTGGAGATCAGACACTGACGGCTGATAGTAGGCGCCGTTTTCTGTTGTGAAGAGTGAGGACTTCAGAGCCGGGAAGGCATCCCAGTATTTCTGGAAGGCGTTCAGTTCATTTGCCGGAATTCCGCCGAACATGGAGGCGTAGATATCCCAGTTCTCCGGTTTTTCAGACGTATCGACGTAACGCGGAATATTGAGGTTGTAGTCGTTATCGCGGATTTCCTGACGTGACACGACCTTTGAGAAGTTTTCAACCGTCTTCCGGGCAGAGACCGTATCCACAATCTTCTTGATATCGCAGGCCCGGAGCTTATTACTCTTCCCTTCTTTCTCAAAGCCCTTCGACGCGTCGATGATCAGCACGTCGTCATTAGTACGATTCTTTCTCAGAATCATGATGATCGTCGGGATGCCGGTGCCAAAGAAAATGTTGGCCGGCAGCCCAATGATCGTATCGATGTTGTTCTGGTCGATCAGATTCTTTCGGATCGTGCCCTCTTCACCGCCGCGGAACAGCACGCCGTGCGGGAGAACAATCGCCATGATGCCGTCAGACTTCAGGTGATAGAGATCGTGAAGGAGGAAGGCGTAGTCCGCCTTGCTCTTAGGCGCCAGCCCGTATGACGCGAAGCGAGGATCGGTTTCCTTCCCCGTCGGATCCCAGACCTGGGAGTACGGAGGGTTCGACACGACCGCGTCGACATACAGACGCTTATAAGTGGCGTCAGGATCCTCATCCTCAAAGTACGGCCAGTCGTCTTCCAGCGTGTCGCCGTTTCGCGTCACGATGTTCGCCGCGAGGATCCCACGCATGATGAGGTTCATACGCGTGAGGTTATACGTGTTCTGCTTCAGTTCCTGGGCGTAGTACTTCACGCAGTTTTCCTTACCGATATATTTCGTGGCGCAGTGGCCGATATTGATAAGGAGAGAGCCAGAGCCGCTCGTCGGGTCATAGATCTCAATGTGATCACGATCTTTCAGATGGCGGGCAATGATTTCTGACATCAGAAGCGACACTTCATGCGGCGTATAGAATTCGCCGGCCTTCTTGCCAGCGTTCGCCGCGAAGTTGCTGATCAGGTATTCATAAATGAAGCCGAGGACGTCGTAGTCCTGCTTCCCGTCCATCGGAATATCTTTGATCAGATCGATGAGGCTTCTGATCGCCTTAGACTGGGCACCAGTGTTTTCGCCGAGTTTCGAGAGGCCTGTTTCCAGCGTGTTGAAAATCTTGTCGTAAACGCGCTTATGGTACGGGTTGATCAGACGGTTAAACGCAGCCAGAGCGTCTGTCACGTTGCTCACCGAGAAATCGGCGCCCTTCTTCAGCCAGGTCGAGAAGAGGTTGTCGTAGCTGATGAAGTAGCCGAGATTCTGCTGGACGTTCGTGACCGTTTCTTTGTCTTCTTCGGTCACCTCAGGCAGAAACTCATCCGTCCAGTCGATGGACTTCAGGTACCGGACTTCGTTGTCTGACAGGAACTTATAGAAGATGAAGCCAAGGATGTAGTCCTTGTATTCGTTTGCTTCGATCTTCGACCGCATGCGGTTAGCGGATTCCCAGATTTTTGCTGCCAGTGCCTGCTTATTCATGCTGCTATTGCTCCGATTGCTGAATCTTGTCTGAGAGGCCGAAAAAACCGAGAGCCGGTTCAGACTCTTGGCTTCTCTTTTCAGCCCCTGCCCTGCGCTGTCGCTTGCCCCGAGAAAACGTTTTTCCTGAGGGATATTCCAAGCGCGTTACGCGATATGTTATTACATACCTGGTGAAACTAAAAATCTTTTTAATCGCAGTACCAACGGGAGATAGATCGTTATTTCGAAATGCTGCCGGCTTCTTTTTTGTGCCGTCAGATGCGGTTACAGAACATCTGCCTGACTTTTAACGCTCACTCTGAGCGGAAGCATCTCATCGGCGCTGCGAGCAAGTGCTTATCTTAATGGGTCAGAGGAGACTTTTTGCGTTTTTTACGGAGCGAAAGTGACCCAGATCGAGTGCATGGAGGATAGCGTGCCAGTGACAGAGGGATAATTTTTGTGATTTTTGCTCGTTTCTTTCATCAATCCCCTGCACTTTGCCTGGTTCCTGGAGGGAACAAGCGCATGAAATCACACGCTTGGGAACAGCGAAAACTGTCTGATGGGATGACTGAGTATACGGACAGAGTGTTTATTGAAGATGATCAAATTTACAGGCAGGTTACCGTAAAAAATACGGGGGAAATTTCCCTTAGAGGAAGCCAACCAGGGAGAAATATTGGACGTAAACGTCAAGCGAGGGTCAATTTAAGAGATTATCCAATGACTCTTATTTTTACGCGTCAAACGGTGGAACAGGGTGGTATAGGTTTTGCTAAAAATGACGTAGATGGTTGTATCGTAACCGAAAACATGCCAACCATTGCAGTTGATGGGAAAAAATTCAATCAAGACTTTCTGGTTGCGTTTTTCAAAACCTATGGTTTTAGAAAAGATGTAATTTTGTCTAACATAGAGGGTGGAACAGCGCAAATTGCTATTCATGAAGATGATATTCTGGATTCGTCTTCCACATTTCCCTCTCTGAAAGAACAAATTAAGATCGGCAATTTCTTCCGTACGTTGTCTCAGCAGATTACCCTTCATCAGCGTCAGTCAGCGGGGTCAAATCTTCCCGGGTAAATCTTCATCTTCGACCGATCCACGCATCACGTGGCTAACCAGAGCCGAGTCGCGCGGACCAGCTCCCTTTTAAACAATCAAAGAGATACCGAAACGTCCGGGAAAAAATGGATAAGCCGGTTTTCCTATGTCTAGGTTTTCATAACTCATAAAGTGGTATCCCTTGACGATTTCGTTCCCACTTGCCAGAATGGCTGTGCGGTTTTACAGCGATATTGAAATCCTTACGTTCCCTTGATAAGGGATTGGGAGAACAGGTATGGCAACAAGAAAGGCAACCCCTGAAGAACTTGAAGAACTGCAGAAAAGCATGATGGCCTGGGGCGGCAGCGCCTGGGGTCTTGGCGCGCATCGACCTCGCCCCGCCTCCGACGACTCTGCCAAGAAGAGCGCCAAGACGGAGGAGAAGGCAAAGCCTGTAAAAACTGACGATTAAATCAGCCTCAAGACTCACTGAAATACTGACGAGCCGCTGAAAAGCGGCTCTTTGTTTATCTTTGCCATACCCCCGCTGGAATTTACTGAAGCGATTAACGATACCGCTTCAATTGGCGTCTGTCATTCTGTCAAGGCGATTCATTTCGCGGAAGCAATGCTCTTCCGAAAGCGTCAACTCAAAACCGTCAATCAGGAAGCCTCGATTCCGTCATTAAGAGGCTTTGAGATCAGGATTGCGCGGAGATTCCATCGCTGATCCCGAAGGCTTAAACGGGAAGTCCGTTTCCCTCAGGATCTCCCACTGCCGGCCTTTTCCGGTCTTTCATGAGACAAAGCGGTCTGCGGGGCGGGTTTCAGGATTGATTACGGACGAGATCCTAGCGTCTTATGCAAACCGAAAGAAAAGGAAGCCTCAGGGCTGATCCGCCATCTGAAGCCAGTACTTGAGCCCGGTATGCCGCCTGAGTGTCTGTTTACCGCGGACCGCCATCGCGAGCGCCTTCTTCTGCCCCACCATTACGACGAGCCTCTTCCCGCGCGTCACCCCGGTATAGATCAGATTCCGCTTCAGCATCACGTAGTGCTGCATCGTGATCGGGAGCACCACAATCGGGTACTCACTCCCCTGGGACTTATGAATCGTGGTCGCGTAGCAGAGCACGAGTTCGTCGAGTTCCCCGTAGGGATAGATGACGTCACGCCCGTCAAAATTCACGGTCAGTTCTTCCTCTTCGGGGTCAAAGCGCGTCACAAACCCGATGTCGCCATTAAACACATCGCGGTCATAGTTATTCTCGATCTGCATCACTTTGTCGCCAACGGAAAAGGTCGTCCCGAACTTCTCGATCGACACTTCCCCAGGCGGGTTGAGCGCGAGCTGCAGCACTTCGTTCAGCGCCCGGGCGCCGGCGTTCCCGCGGTTCATCGGGCAGAGTACCTGAATATCCTGGATGGGGTTCACGCCATAGGCCTTCGGGAGACGGTTCTTCACGAGGTCTGTGAGCACCGCGGGCATCCGGTCAGTTTCCTCAACGGTCACAAAGTAGCAGTCGCCTTTCACGCCTTTCGTGGGGAATTCCGGCATCAGTCCCGCGTTGATCCGGTGCGCTGCCTTGATGATCCAGGATTCGGCCGCCTGCCGGAAGACTTCAGTCAGCCGGATCACCGGAACCGTTCCGGAGCCGATCAGGTCAGCGAGAAACGCCCCGGGGCCGACTGACGGCAGCTGATCCACGTCCCCCACGAAAATCACGGCGGTCCGGGGTGAGATAGCCTTGATGAGATTATTCGCGAGCGGAATATCAATCATCGAGCATTCGTCCGCGACGAGGAGATCGCATTCAAGCGGATTCTCCTCATTTCTCTTAAATTCCATCGAGGCGGGATCGATTTCAAGGAGCCGGTGGATTGTTTTAGCTTCCATTCCGGACGTCTCCGCGAGACGCTTCGCCGCGCGGCCGGTCGGCGCGCAGAGCGCGATGCGGACCCCTTTCGCGCGGAGGATCGTGAGAATCGCCTTTACGATTGTCGTTTTTCCGACACCGGGGCCGCCTGTGATCACCATCACTTTGGAGGTGAGCGCGGAGGCGACCGCGGTCCGCTGGCTTTCGGCAAGCGTGAGCCCGAGTTTCTTTTCGGCCCAGGGAGCCGCTTTTCCCGGATCAATCGCGGGCCACGGGGGAAGCGTGCGTGACAGCGTGATCAGCCGCTCACCGATACTTTTTTCCGAGAGATAGAGCGGCGTGAGGTAGACGCTTTGAGGCTCAGGGAAGTCCGCTTCAGTCAGTTCCCCCGCTTCGATCTCGTGCGTGATCGCGTCAGTAATGATGGTGGCCGGGATCTCTAATAATTCAGAAGCGGTTCTGATCAGCTCAGAACGGGTGAGCGCGCAGTGCCCCTGATTTCCGGACGCTTCGGAGAGCGTATAGGACACCCCCGCGCGGGCTCGGATCGGGGACGTCTTCTCGATTCCGACATGCTGCGCGATCGTGTCCGCGGACTTGAACCCGACACCCCGGATATCTTTCGCGAGACGGTACGGGTTCTCGGTCACGATTTTCACCGCGTCCTTCCCGTACTTCTTATAGATGCGGACGGATTTTGACGTGCTGACCCCGTGGCTATGAAGAAAGACCATGATTTCGCGGATTACTTTCTGGTCTGCCCAGCCGGACGTGATTTTCCGGATCCGCTTGGGGCCGATCCCGCGGATCTCTTTCATCCGCTCGGGCTCTTCCTCAATGACTTTAAAGACATCCATACCGAAGGCGCCGACGAGACTCTTCGCGCACCAGGGGCCGATCCCCTTCACCATGCCGGAGCCAAGGTATTTCTCAATCCCCTGAAGCGTGGTGGGCGGATGGATACTCAGAAACTCCGCCCGAAACTGCCGCCCGTACTCCTTATCCATGATCCAGCGGCCAAGCGAGGACGCGTATTCGCCGGGGGTGACTGACGGAGTGTGGCCGATGACGGTAACGAGATCCCGCTCACCCCGAACCTTGAGGCGAAGCACCGCATAGCCATTCGTTTCACTGTGAAATGTCACCCGCTCAACGAGGCCGCTCAGTTTATCAAGCGGCTGTTTGTTCTCTATTGTTTCAGGGGCAGGCATAGGAGGCAGTCAGTTTTTGAGATCCCTGGCGGGCCGGCGGGGGCGGGCGCGCGGGGTCTCTTAATGAAGTGATTTTCAGGATCCGTTTCCATTGTGGCACAGACAGTACCGGGTGGCCCTGATCTTTGATCGCGGTTTGTCCTCGAAGGAATCGCCAGAACCCCTATAACGACGTTATTCAGGATCCTTCTGAGACTCGGATTCAGGCTGATTCTCGGGATCTGCCGTACTGAGAACCCGGATCGTTTCATGCGCCCAGGTTTGGAATTCTGCGGCTTCTTTCGGGTCAGGATTTGCCGGGTGGTCGCTTAGATCTTCGAGGTACCGGACCGCTCCCCGAAGTCTCAGAAACATGGTTCCCATGACACAGAGAATGTCACCGTTTTTCAGATGCGTGTCAGCCCGGAGATGGAACCCGGGATTGCCGGAACCTTCCGCGCCGCTGAGAAAGAACTCAAAGTCTGAGAGCTTGATGTACCACGGACCATCGATACTCGTTCTCACCATCTTAAGCGCGGCGTCTCCGACAGTGACCCGCTTTGATCTCGGGAAATAGGACGAGATCGGCATGGGCATTGGGCCGGCATGACGGTAAATCGCTTTATACGGAATACGGCCGTTCGGGAACCGTTCGAGGATCCCTTCCTGAGTGAGATCGATCACCGAGTGAATCCACTTCAGACTGTCAGGCGTTCTGGAGTTGCTGCACCACCTCCAGTACACGTCATAAAACGACTTATGCGCCTGTTCAGAAAAAACCGCTTTCTGCTTCTCCGTTTTTTCGTCCGTCGGCATCTGCGCGGCTTTAATGAGAAAGATGATCGCGCGCAGGATCTGAGCCGCGACCGAATTCGGGGAGCGCGTCTTCAGTTTCATGCTGTCCGCGAAGACCTCAAAGGCGAGCGACTGACGTTCAGCCTCGAGAGTCTCGGACAGTGTTTTCAGCGCGGCTTCAAGCGCCTGGTGCTCTTCTGATGCCACAGGCGGAATGACACCGGAGAGACGGAGCTTTGAGCGCTCAAGACGCGCGAGATCCTCTTTCGCCTGCTCGAGCTCTTCCCGCGGATCCGCGAGATACGGAACCCGGCTGAGGCAGCGGATCACGTTTCCAGTCGCGCGGTCCAGTGTGAAGAGAAGATCCTCTATCGAAATCCCCGGGAAAGCGTCAGCCCACCGTTCCGGATGATCTTCCTTCAGTTCTTTAGCTGATTCCCGGTTGAAATCCGGAATTCCGGGGCGCGATTTCCAAAGCTCGGCCGTAATGTCCGTTGGATTTTCGATTTCCTTATCGTCCTCACACACCGCGTGTTCGAAGGCCTGATGAATAAAGAGAACTTCCTTTCGGATACGTTCCAGAGACGCTTTTGGCGGCTCGCTCCAATCGGATCTGTGGGTTTGCTTCCCCAGAATCATCAGTTCCCGGATGACTTCAAACGTTTTTTCCGTCACTTCTGCTGGGAAGTCTGTCTGGGGCTGAAGCGCGCCGCGGAGCCGGGTGAAGAGGCGCGAAGACGCGCCCTTCTCTATCGCCTTGAGGAGCGGCTTTTCTATCCCCTCCAGAGCCTCATTTCCGGATGAACAGAAGAGCCGCGGTATCCGGCCGGTGTATTCCTGCCAGCCGCGTCGAATCGGGTAATCTTTCATGTGCCACTCAATTGACCCGATCATCTGCCGAAGTCCGAAGAGGATCGCGCGCGTCTCTCGGGCGGGGGATCCGGAGAGCGGGAGTGAAAGAATAGAACGGATGAACTTACCCGAGGCATAGTCAAAAAACTCCGGCAGCCGGTCGATCCCAGCGTCAGTCAGCGCGAGGCTGTATGCCCGGGCAGCCGGGGAAAGCGGGTCGGAGTCTTCCGCCGTCGGTGTGTCCGCGGGCATTGGATTCTTTTCAATATGTCCTTCCCAAGCCTCTCTCAGAAGCGCCCCCGCGGCTTCGCATTTCTCGAGCGCCCCCTCGAGCCTCGGGTTCCAGTTCACGTAATCCGGATCGTTTCGGATCGAGAAGTAAACATCCGCCATCGCGGAAAAAACCTTTTCCGCCGCTGCGGCCGGGTCCTTTGCCTGAGGCCCGATCGCATCCAGATAGAGATCAAAGGGGGACATCGTCTCGCCTTTCTCGGTGACGGTTGAACAGCGGGCTCCGCGGGCAATCCCGCTGAAAAACGCCTCCCGCTCATTAAATGCCCTTTCCGCGGCGTCCGTCCAATCGGACCATGCCGCGGTGTCGGCGACCCTGAAGAGACGGAGTCCCTTTCTGAAGTCTGTCGGCATGTCGCGGAAAAAAGGCGAACGAAGGAAGAGTTCAAAAATCGTGTTAAAGGGCGCAGGGAACGCGGCCCACAGATGCTCGATCGCGGCCGGCACCTCAAGCGGCCGTTCGGCAAACGGGACACGGAGAGGGGCCACGAAGCGGATGATCCGCCTGCATAGCTGCTTTGCTTCGGCTGCGTCTTTTTGGGTGAGCCCCGGGCTCGCGAGCCGGGTTATCGCGGCGATCAGGTCTTCGGTCACCCGGGGCGACTCCGCTGTGACCCGGCTGAAGGCGGCCTTTACCCGGCTTTTCGCGTCTTCAGTGAGGGAAACCGCTGAAGGTTCCCGATCGGAATCTCTCAGCTCAACCCCCTTCTTCTCGAGCGACTGAAGCCGCTCGAGATCCCGAATGGCGTTTTCTATTTTCTCCGCGGGGGATGGGGAGAGAGGCGCCTGGAAGAGATGCTGGACGGCTCGCCCCGCGAGGTACCCAAGGGGGCCTGCTGCCTCCTCCGGATCCAACCCCCAAAGCGAACGGATCTCAGACTCCTTTATCGACTCCATCCCGATTTCATCTTTTTTCATCGCGGGGCTCCTCGCTGTCTCTCTTTCAGAATGTGTATTTCTCAGTCAGCCGGTCGCATTTCACTTCGACCCCGCCTGCGATCCACCAGGAGCGGACCGTATGGCCCGTGTACTTCGGGAAGTCCCGGATTTCCCGGGCGACAAGCGCGTAGTCCACATCCCAGGTGCCAGTTTCGCACCCACCCTCGGTGTAGGCGAGACCGAGGCTTTCACCCAGTTTGAAACCGTCATCGAAAGACATCGAACTCTCCCATTCGCAGCCATTCAGGTCATCCACGAGCGCCCCGATCAGTTCTGTCGTGTCTTCCGGATACTCGTAGGGATTCATGGCGAAGGGGCAGTTGGAGATCTCTTTCTCACAAAACGCGAGGAACGCCTCCCGCTCCTCTTCACTCACGAATTTGAGGGGCTTCTTTTTATAAGCCCTGAGAACCGACTGATACCGGCCGGACTCGTTCCAGGCTTTGCAGATACATTGCCTCAGGTACGGAACATGATCTTTGATAGCGTCTTCGATCCAGAATCTGACGTTACTTGCGTCTGACGCGCAGGGAGAAAAATCCACCATAGTGACCTCCGGAGAGTGCGGTGTTTATTGAGTTAAGACTGAAGGCTCAGTTCTGTTCCGGGAAAATTTCAGGCAGCAGGTCGCGGAGCGCGTCCGGGTACCGCGGGAAACGGTTTGTCGGTGCCGCGCTCTCTTTAGCGCGGACTGTCCAGAAAAGCGTGTCCGGCTTCTCCCCGAAATAGATCCAGTCGCTTCGTCCTCTCCTCCGGAACCCTTCGAACCCCTTCCGGCAGAACACCTCGTTCAGGTGATCGATCACGGTTGGAATGAGCGCTGTCCGGACCCATTTGGAAGAGAAATCCCTGAACTGACCAAGATCCTTCAGTTCTTCCTCATCCGGGTCGTCCCCCAGTTCAAAAAGCGTTTCGGCGTCCTCAACACTTTTCAGAAATTTGGCGTTCGTCGCGTCGTCCAGCAGTTCCTGTCGGAAGGTACTGAGGTTTCCGCAGAAATACGCGTGGATTTCAGCCGCGGCTTCCGCATGTATCTCGAGAGTGATCCGGGAATTTGTTCTCAGGGTTCGCTGCATCGTGGTTTCTCCAACTTTCAGGACCTTAAGGAGGGAGAGAAGCGGCAGGAGTTAGGACTCCTTCTGCCTGCTAGCTCCGCTTCAGGCTTCCAACTACTGGCTACGGGAATTTCGGCTCGCTTTTGCCTGAAAACGACTCGCGTCCCGGCGCTTCTTCCCCCCTTTCCCTCATTCGCAGTTATTGGCGAATTAAGGAGTTTTGTCACAGTTAAGACTAGGCCGCTCTTCAATTAAAAAAGTATCAGATTTGAATCGTAAAATCGACTGGATTCTGAATTATTGTGATCAATACTGTCCTTCGATCACAATACCGGGCCGGACGCGGGACGAAAAAAACGGATCCCCGCTCTCGATGGGGGGATTTTTCATTACGTCAGAGTCAGGTAAAATCACCCCTTTCCCTTTCCCTTTCCCTTTCCCCTTTTCATTCCTCAGAAAGCGACAGCGAGCCCAGGCATGTCTCAACCTGTCAGCCATCAATCCGGATCAGCGCAGGCTCAGAATAAAGAGTCTGAGGAAGCCGTTCGGAAAGCGGCCGTGGAGGCGGTACCGAAAGCAGCTCCCGAAGCTGACCTTAAAGCGGCTCTGGAAGCCGCGGTGAAAGCGGCCATGGAAGCCGTGAGGAAAGCCGCTGAAAAAGTCTCACGGAAAGCAGCTCCCGCAGCTGCTCTTAAAGCGTCTCTGAAAGCCATAGAGAAAGCGGCCTTGGAAGCCCTGCGGAAAAACCGGCTTAACGGCTCCGTCTTCTATGGGTGCACGAACTATGGGAAGGAGGACGGCGGGTGCTCTTACACAGTCAATCCCGGACCGTATGAGAAGATGAAGGCTGAGCTGCTAAGGCGCGCTGAGAAAGAAACGGCCGAAGCGAAGCGGCTGAGGAAATTGGAGGAAGAGAAGAAGCGACAGGAGAAGCTGGCAACTGTGGTGGAGGACGATGAAGTGCCGTTCTGATCTGAATGATCAGCGGGTGCCGCGAAGGATAAGATCCGCCCGGGGCAGTTACCCCGGACGGAGATGGGTTTCCTGAGATCAGAACCAATAGATGGTATCGCCCTTCACGAGAGGCGCGTCCCGGATTTCTTCAGCGACTGCGCCGTAACTGATGCCCCAGTGGCCCAGCAGGTTGTCTGAGCCTTCGCAGTAACTGATCGTGGGGCTTCCGTCCGCGGATATCACGTAGCAGTCTCCAAAACACATGCAGCTTTCCCACGCGTGTCCGTTCAGGCGGTCAATCGCGAGACAGAGCAGCTCTTCGGTGGGTCCGCACTCCCCGCTATACCCGAGAGGAACGCGGTGAAGACGCTCCTCGCAGAACGGAATGAACGCCTCCTTTTCCTCGTCGTTCACGAAGAGGAGAGGTTTTTCAGGATCGGGATTCAGGACGGACTTATATTTTCCGGATTCATTCCAGTCGCTGACGATGAATTCGCGAAGGGAGGGAATTTCATCTCTCACAAATTTCTCGATTTTATGCGCGGTTTCTTCCTTTTCTTCTTCACTGATCCCCTCTTCCTCGTCATCCTCTACGAAGTCGTCATCCTCGTCTTCGTCGTCCGCTTCTTCATCCAGCGCTTCCGGCGTTTCAGGCGCCTTGGGTTCAGTCACTTCGGCCACAGGGGCCGTAACGCTTTCTTCTGTCTCTGCCATCGCATCATCTCCTTGCCGGATATCCGGTAACCGTACTGATTTATCATCGGTTTACGGCACTCCGGAATCTTTGTCTCCTGAAATAAAAGTAGCAGGTTTGATGACGGCTGGATTACGGTTTTCCGTCAATACTGTCCCTGGATCGCAATACCGTTGATTTCGAGGGACTGATAGGAGAGATTCTTCGAAACAGCGCGCTTTTATCCTCCGAAATCCGGTGCGCGGGGCCGAAAAAAATCCGCCCTGACGATTAATCAGGACGGATCTGGCATGTAAAACTGAAAGTGTTTACTTCAGGATCGTAAGCCGATAGCTGCGGCGACCGACGCCGTTCTTCTCTGCTTTATCCAGGATCGTGAGCGTATGAGCTTTGATCCAGGCGTCGCGCGTCGCTTTGTCAGGCGCGCTCTGCAGCGTGATATCGGTGCAGACCGCGTCAAGCGCCACGGGGTCGAGCGACGCGAAAACGCCGATATTCCCGACATCGATCGCGCCGCGGCAGTTATCTTTCGGCGTAAAGGCCGGCATCGCGCAGAGGAACGCCCAGCGTCCCGGGCGGGCGGCGAGCGCTCCCTTCACGGCGTCCGTAATCGATTCCGCGGTTGTCTCGGGATCCGACTCCTGCCACGTGAGAGACCGTCCGGCGCTATGAATATTGCAGCGGCCCACAAAAGGCGACAGCGTGATCGAGAGGTTTTTAAGCGTGCCGCCGAGCTGCGGGAGGTTATGGAGTTTATAGCGCACGATCGAGATCACGGAGTCGTAGTTCTGGAAGTGCGATCCCACGCGGTGGAACTTCAGGTGGTAGCCGTTCTTCACCGGGAGATCGACTGTACCCTGATCATCAATGATGTCGGTCGGCGCGACCGCGGCGAACCCGAGTACCTCAGCGAGCTTCAGGCGATCCCGGGTCGTGGAGTATGTGTTTGACTCAAGAAACGTCCTCTTCACTTCTTTCACAACGGGGGCGATGATCCGGGGGTCGACGTACGGCTTCCCCTTCCCTTCGAAATTGAGTTTCACGCCGACGCGGCCCACCGGCTTCCAGTGAAGCGCGTGGTAAACGCGGGTCATCGCGTCCGGCGTCACGGCCGGAATAAAGAACACTTCGGGCGCGGTCTTATCGGTGACCCGGTGCTCGAGCTTATCGAAATTCGGTTTAAAGGGGGCGGCTTCCGCGACCCGGAGAGCGGCGCTGCCTCCGAGCACCAGGGCGGCGGACCCCTGAAGCAGATGACGGCGATTCAGCATAGGGTAACCTTTTCAAAAAAGCGCAGGGCGGAGAGACAGAGTCTCAATCTCACGCGCTTAATCCATGACGGGCGGGGGATCTTCGGGATCCCCTGCGGCTTCTCACTCCGAATACGCGGCGCGGCCGAGCGGAAACCGGAGAATAAAGCGGGGTTCCGGTTCCTTGCCGTTCGTCATATTCGCATTAACTATTATCAGAAACACCAGAGCCTGTTACTTTTCGGATTGAATCACAAACTTGACGGTTTTTGTCACGCGGGATCGGTGAAGGCAGAAAAATCCGCCCGGAAAAGAGAGGCTGCCGGGCGGTTACGGCGGGACTGAGGTCTCGCTTTTTTTCCTAAAACGTGTACCTCGCGGTCAGTGCCGGCCTTACTTCTCCTCCGGTTTCTCTGAGGGCTTGTCTCGCGCGGGTTCCTCGCTCGTCTTTTTCTCTGCGGGACTCTCCTCAAGATTCTTTAAGCTGTCCTTCGTGAGGTAATGCCCGACGAATACTGTCGTCCCGCGATTGTTCAGCCACCGGCTCATGGTGGTACGGTACCACTCCGCGTCCGCTTCTTTGATTTTCATATCTTTCTCCTATAGGGGGCAGTCGCCCTGGTTTCCTCTTTGGGATCATCCCCTGACATCAAAGATAGTCCTTTTCGTGACGGCTGACGCACGGGATTCGGTCAATACTGGCCCTCTGTCACAATAACTTCAATTTATCACGGAAAATAAATAATGTATTGATTTAGACGCTGTAAAAGATTCACAAAAATTCCTTGATATAGACCGTCTCCCGATGGCTCGGAGCGGCTCCCGTGGCCTGCAGTCTCTTGTTTTCTAGGCACCGGCGGGGTTGGGTACCCTGGTTAGGAATTCATCACTCTTCGGGGCGAACCGTCCCGCCCGACAGTCCGCGTGAACCAAAGCTTTCCTCGGGACGCGAATTGATCCTTCCTCCGGTGGGTTCCGGCGATTCGTCTTCGAGCCTTCCCTGACTGCCTTCTGAATGTTTTTTCTGCCTTTTTAAAAACAGAATTATTTATAAAAAAACAAATAAATAACAATACATTCTTAAACTTACTCCTGAAGAGAAAAAAGCCGATCCGAATGCCTGAAACGCGGAATTCAGCGCATGCCGCTTCTCTGGACTCTGAGAATGAAAAATCCGCCGGGAGCGAGATCCCCGGCGGATTCTGAGGGAGGGACGACTCTTTCCGCTTCACTCAATCAGAACGTGTATTTCTCCGTGATCCGGTTGCTCCTTATCCAGGGATCTTCATCGAGCCTCGCCCATTCGGACACGGTGTGGCCCTTATACTTCGGATAGTCCCGGACCTGTTCCGCCACGGCCTGGTAGTCAATCACCCAGCAGCCGCTGATATAGGAAGCGCTTTCAAAGAAACTGATCGAGTCGCGGCGCAGCCCAAAGTTATAGGCATAGCCCATGACCATATTGCCCGCCCAGGGCTGGCCATTCAGATTGTCAATCAGCTGACCGGTCAGATTCTGAAACTTACTTCTTGTATCCGGTGAGGGATCCGGGAACCGATACGTTCGGATTTCGTCTTCCGCGAAATCAATGAAATCATCCGGCTCCAGGTCATCCGTGAATTCGAGAGGCGCGTCCACCTGACTGGGATCGAGCACGGATCTGATATCGGTGAGCGTGTTCCATTTCAGAACGAGTGCTTTCCGGAGTTCCGGTATGTGGTCTGTGATGAAGGCTTCGATATCCGCTCTCACAAGCGGACAGACCATCTGCGTATTGCCGCTTGTCAGTTCGGCTTCGTGAGCCGCGGTCCAGGTTTTCCACTCACTCATCATGTTCCTCCTCAAACTTGGCCCAGGATAAGAACTCCCGGTCCGCGAGCGTCGGGTCGAAAATTTCAGGGAGCAGAAACCTGAGCAGCGCGGGATACTCGGTTTCTTTCTGCGGGTCATCTCCTGGCTCCGGATCCCCGGCGATCCAAAAGACCGTTTCCGGCTGCCCCCGGAAATAAATTCGGTCATCCGCGGGCTTCAAGAGGTACCGCTCTTCGTCTGTCGGCTCGTAATTTTCTTCTCCCAGCGCTGGGTCGTTCCGCCAGAAGCACCCCGCCCCCTCCCCGCAGAAGGTGTCATTCAGGTGATCCACGATGGTCGGGATCGCCGCGTACCGTGTCCAACGGACCGCGAACGCCCGGAATTCGCGAAGCCGGTTAACTTCCTGATCCCGGATTTCGTAGCTCTCGGGGTCTGAGAGAATCCTCATCACGTTGTAAAGCGTGGAGGTCCAGACCACGTTACTCGGGTGCCAGCGGTTATTGATGTCTTCGATCAGCTCCCGGCGAAAGGTCCGCCGGTTCTTCGCGAGATACGCTTCCAGCTCGTTTTGCACCGCTCCGTGCGCTGCCTGATCGATCAAGGCTTCTTCATGTAAAACCAGGGTCATGCCTCCCCTCCTCTGCCGGTCTGTACAGGAACCAAAGTAGCAGATTGATGACGCTAAATCCGCTGTGAAACGATCAATACTGGATCTCGGTCGCAATACCGTGAAGCCCGGACCAGGTCGTCTGATGTGAGAGAAAAAAATCCGCCTGGAAAAAGTCTCCAGACGGATATAAAGAAAGAAGTGAAGTTTCGGGGAAGAGAGAATGCCCGATGCCCCCTCACCTCTTTTGCTTCAAGGCACTACGAAAGCGGTTTTATCAGATCTTCGCGAGGTAGCGGCCGACGTGACGCCCGAAGGTCACGGTGCGGCCGGCAGCCATCCCGCAGGAGAGATTCGGGTACTGGTTCGCGAAGTACGCGCCCGAGTCGTTCCCCACCACGTAGAGACCGGGGATCCGGTTGCCTTCGGTGTCGATCGCGTTCATATTGCGGTCAATCACGATGCCGTCACCGGTGCAGAGGAGCCACCCCGAATTCTTGAACCCATAGAACGGGGGCTTATCGACCGCGGAGAGCCGATACTTTTCTTTCCCGAACTCCTCATCCACCCCTTTCCGGTAGGACTCGTTATTCCGGGCGACCGTTTCTTTCAGCGCTTCGACCGGGAGCCCGAGCTTCTTCGCGAGTTCCTCAATCGTGTCCGCCTGCTGCAGGAACCCCTGCTTCACGAGTTTCGGGATCGCGACGTCCCGCAGCTGCGCGGCCTTATGCACGTTCTGAGCGCCGTTCGCGAAGGGCCAGATACGGGCGCAGCCCTGCATCTTGAATTGCTTCGAGTACTCCATCCAGTTGCTGTCAAAGATCGTGTAGTGGCAGTGCCCCTTGTTGTATTCATCCGCGTGGAGCGGATTCTCGTACGTTCCGGACTCGTTGATAAAGCGAACGCCGTCGGCGTTCACCTTGAGCCACGGGTGGCTTGCCATCCAGAGGAGACCGACGTCGCCCTTCTTCATCGTCTCAACGCCAGGCTTCTGATCGAGACGCAGCGCCGCGCGGTCAAACTGCATCGAGTAGTGCGTCTCATCCATCTTCGCCCCGACCCAGAGGCACGCTTTGATGCCGTCGCCGGTCGCGCCGGGGAGACCGCCGTTCAGCGCAAGGACATTGAGGCTCCAGGGCTGCAGAGCCTGCATCATCGCGTAGTTCCTGGCGTAGCCGCCAGTCGCGATCACGATGCCCTTCTTCGCGACGTAGCGGATATATTTCCCGTCTGAATTCTGCGCGATGCAGCCGGTCACGCGGCCGTTCTTCCGCTCAAGCTTCACCATCCGGGTGCTGTAGTCAAACTTTGCCCCGTGCTGCTTCGCGTAGTCACGGATGATGTCATTCGCCACCGTCCCGGTCTTACCCTTCACGCCCTGCGGCATGTGGCCGGTCGGCCAGTCCTTATAGCGGGAGCTCGCGGGATTGTCGCTCACTTCGTTCATAAGACGGATCCCGTGCTCCGCGAGGCGGTCGCCGTACCAGTTCACGGTTTCGCCCGACTCATCCGCCCACACGTTATAGAGTTCCTGCTTCACGTGGCCGCCCGCGTACCGGGTTGCCATCGCGATGTAGTCAAACTTATCAATCACGGTCCCTTCCGCCTTCTGGTAGCGGGAGTTGATCGCGCCGTGGTGCGTCCGGATACCGGTGCCGGTGGGGAAGCGGTCAATACCGATGACGGACGCGCCGTTTTCGGCGGCGGACGCCACAGCGAACATGCCGCCGGTCCCGCAGCCCACCACGACCACGTCAGCGGTCTTCGTTTCCGAGATCTGCGACTCAGGAATCTCGGGGGCTTTGCCGAGCCAGTCACCTGACTCTTCCTCAGACTCCGCTTTCTTCGTGATCACCTCAACCGGGATCTCGCCCTTCGCCTGGGCAATGCACTTCGCGGCAGCCTTACGGACCGCGCCTGACGTGATCGAAGCGCCGGAAACGGAATCCACAGCCGCGCTCTGCCCCGAGAGCAGCGCCTTCCGGAGTTCCACCGCCGCTTTCTGCCCGATCCCTGGGGTTTCGGTCGACGCGTCAATCACGATATCCGTGATCTTATTCGCGTCAAAGGTCATTTTGACAATGACGTCGCCCCCGATGCCGGGAGCCTTTGACACATAGGTGCCCGGCTTGTAGAGACCGGCAGCGTTCGCTGCGGACGCCAAAGGGGCGGCCGCGATCGCGGCGGTCCCGGCAAAGGTCTTCCCAAGGAACTTACGGCGTGAAACCTGAGTCATGAAACGTTTCCTCCAAATCTTTTCTCTCTCCCGTCCGGTGTAATTTCTTTCTAAACACTTAGACGGATGTCGGTAAGCCTATAGGTGAACCTAGGCGTCATGTCAAGAGGTACGGAGACAGTCAAAAGCCCGGTTTTCAGGGGAAAACGGAGAGAATCGGAGGGCGAGAAACGCGTTTTCGGGCGGGATTCGAGGGGGTAAAGCGGTTTTTCCGCGAGGCGGGAGGTGATTTTGGTGCTGCGCGCCCGAAACCTGAAGCGGGGGTCAGGTTTGGAATAAATCCGTTTAAAAAGAATGGAATAAAGGAAAACGGACAGCCGGTGTGACCCGGTTTCGGACAGCGGTTTGACCGTGCCGCGGACAAACCGTGACCCACCCCTGCGCGCTAGTCTTTGACCCACCTCCGCGCCAGATTCTGATCCACCTCCTCCAAACCAACGCCGGCATCGCTTCATCAAACCTGCAAGCCCCTTTCGGGTTTCAGAAATGGGCACGAAAAAATCCGCCTGGAGGTTGATTGCCCAGGCGGATCGGGAGATACACACGTTAGGGAGGAGAAGCGAGAGGAGAGAAACTCGCCTCCCCTCATTCAAGATGAAACACCATCAATCGAGGAAAGCGGTCACGAGGGGACGTGGAGGTGCTTTCCTCTTTCCTTTTGAAGAGAGGCGGATTAAGCCTTCTTCGCGAGGTAACGGCCAACGTGGCGGCCGAACGTCACGGTACGGCCGCAGGCCATGCCGGTCGAGAGGTTCGGGTATTCGTTCGCGAAGTAGCAGCCGGAGTCGTTGCCGATCACATAAAGACCCGGAATCGGCTTATTGTCGACGTCCATCGCGTTCATGTTTTCGTCGATCACGATACCGTCCATCGTGCAGAGGAGACGGCCGGACGTCTTGCAGCCGTAGTACGGCGGCTTGTTGATCGGGGAGAGACGATGCTTCTCTTTACCGAAGTCAACGTCTTCACCCTTCGCCCAGAGTTCGTTCTGGCGGGCGACGGTCTTCTTCACCTGATCAACCGGGAGGCCGAGCTTCTTCGCGAGTTCGTCAATCGTATCGGCCTTGATCACGTGGCCGGACTTCACCATGTCGGGAAGCGCCTTGTTGTAGATCGATTCCCAGGTGACGTTCTGCTCAGCGCCGTTCTCAAACGGCCAGAGGCGGGAGCAGCCGTGCATCTTGAACTGCTTCGCGTAGGCGGGCCAGTTGCTGTCGAAAATCGTGTAGTGGCAGTGACCGGTCTGGTATTCGTCGGCGTGGAGCGGATTCTCGTAGGTGCCGGACTCATTCATGAAGCGCTTGCCTTCAGCGTTCACGCGGAGCCAGGGCTGAGATCCCATCCAGAACATCTTCGCGGTGCCCTTCTTCAGGGTCTCGAGGCCGGCCTTGTCTTCAGGACGGAGCGCTGAGCGGTCGAACATCATGGCGGAGTGGGTTTCATCCATCTTCGCGCCGACCCAGAGGCAGGCCTTGATGCCGTCGCCGCGGGCACCCGGCATGGCGCTCGTGTAGGAGACGATGCGGAGGTTCCAGGGCTGGAGCGCTTCCATCATCGGGTAGTTGCGGGCGTAGCCGCCGGTCGCGACCACGGTGCCCTTCTTCGCGATGTAGCGGACATACTTCCCGTCGCCGTTCTTCGCGATGCAACCCGTCACGCGGCCGTCTTTATTCCGTTCCAGCTTCACCATCGTGGTGTTGAAGTCAAACTTCGCGCCGCGCTTCTCCGCGTACTCCTGGAGAATCGTGCTCATCACGGTCTGAGCCTGGGGGTTCTTCTGGGGGGAGTGGCCGGTGGCGTAGTGCTTGTAGCGGGTCCAGTCACCCTTGTCGCCGGATTCGTGCATGAGGACCATGCCCTTTTCCTGCAGACGGTCGCCGAGCCAGTCGATCGTTTCGCCGGACTCATCAGCCCAGAGCTTCACGAGTTCCTGCTTCAGGTGGCCGGCGGCGTAGGTGGTCGCCATGGCGATGTACTCGAACTTGTCGATCTTCGTGCCATCCGCCTTCTGGTAGCGGGAGTCGATCGCGCCGAGGTCAGCGCGGATGCCGGTGCCGACGGCGAACCGGTCAATACCGATCACCTTGCCGCCGTTCTCGGCAGCGGTCGCGATCGCGAACATGCCGCCGGTCCCGCAGCCCACAACGAGAATATCGGTGGTCTTCGTATCCACGATCTGGGACTCCGGAATCTCCGGGGCCTTGCCAAGCCAGTCGCCGTCCTTCGCTTCTTCGGCGTTCGACGTGATCACTTCAACCGGAATTTCGCCCTTCGCCTGCGCGATGCACTTTTCAGCGGCCTTGCGGACAGCGCCGGACGTGATCGAAGCGCCGGACACCGTGTCCACCTTCGCGGACTGACCGGCGAGCAGCGCCTTCTTCAGTTCCACGGCGGCCTTCTGACCAATCCCGGGGGTTTCAGTCGACGCGTCAATCACGACATCCGTGATCTTATTCGCGTCAAAGGTCATCTTCACGACGACGTCGCCGCCGATACCGGCAGCCTTCGACACATAGGTACCCGGCTTATAGATGCCGGCGGGGGCCGCGTGGGCGAGCGGGGAAGCCGCGATCGCGGCACCGCTCACAATCGATGTGCCCAGGAACTTACGGCGTGAAACTTGAGTCATGCTTTCTCTCCTCAGAACCATTTATCGAATAAATACCGCCTTTTGTCTGATCTCTCTCGTGACTGACTGGCGGAATGAACTAAGCATAAAGTTGGAAGCTCCTTGCAGGTCAAATGCGGGTTTGAAGCCCTCCTGAAGCTCTCTCTTCTGACGGGTATTGCAAAAATGCTGTCTTTTTGTTGCGAAAACGCCAATCAGTTACGGGATAACCCGATGGTGAACACCGGACATGTCGGTGTGACGCCATACAAAACCTGAAAGGGGGTTGCAGGTTTTGGGGGGTATAGGAGTACGCCGTCCGGTTTTTTTGAGAGCGTCTCATCCCCTCTCTCTATATAAGAGAAGAAGAGGTAGTTCTGGGTAGGCTTGGGACCCGCTGCCGCGCGGCAAGAAAAACCGCCAGGGCCGCGAGAAAGCCCTGACGGTGAAAGAGATCCGGAGAGAGGCGGGTGAGAAGAACCTCACTCCGTTTTTGATGCAGACTTCAATCAAAACGGGTGTTTAAGGAAAGAGAGCCCGCGGGCGGAGATTTCCCGCGGAGCTCCCTCACCCTACCCGATAACTGGAAAAAAGAAAGAAACTAAAGTTTTCGGGAACCGTCCGCCCGGTCTGGCGGGAGGGGGAAGCGCCTGGGAGAGAGTGGAGGGCTTCCCGATCCCGTTCCCCTGATCGGGACGGGCGTACCGGAGGAAGGAGACCGGGGTACGGAGGCTGGCCCCGATCTCCCTCCTCCCCCGAAGACCGTTTACGCCTTCTTCGAGAGAGCGAGACCGACGTGACGGCCGTAAGTCATCGTGCGGCCGCAGGCCATGCCGGTCGCGAGGTTCGGATACTCGTTCGCGAAGTAGCAGCCCGAGTCGTTTCCGATCACATAGAGCCCCGGGATCGGATTCCCCTCGGTGTCGATGGCGTTCAGGTTCGTGTCAATCACGATGCCGTCCATCGTGCAGAGCAGACGCCCGGAATTTTTCGCGCCGTAGAACGGGGGCTTATCAACCGGGGACAGGCGATGCTTTTCCTTCCCGTAGTCGAGGTCAACGCCCTTCCGCCAGAGTTCGTTATTCCGCGCCACGGTCTTCTTCACTTCGTCCACCGGGAGACCGAGCTTCTTCGCGAGTTCGTCAATCGTGTCCGCCTTGATCACGTGACCCGACTTCACGAGGTCCGGCAGCGCCTCGTTATAGATCGACTGCCAGGTCGTGTTCGGTTCCGCGCCGTTGGGGTACGGGAAGAGCCGTGAGCAGCCGTGCATCTTGAACTGCTTCGCGTACTTCACCCAGTTGCTGTCGAAAATCGTGTAGTGGCAGTGACCCTTCTGGTACTCGTCCGCGTGAAGGACGTTTTCATAAGTACCGGACTCATTCATGAAGCGCTTGCCGTCCGCGTTCACGCGAAGGAAGGGCTGCGACCCCATCCAGAACATCTTCGCGGTCCCTTTCTTCAGCGTTTCGACGCCGGCCTTTTCGTCGGGCTTCAGCGCGGACCGGTCAAACATCATCGCGGAGTGCGTCTCATCCATCTTGGCACCCACCCAGAGGCAGGCGCGGATACCGTCGCCGCGGGCTCCCGGCATCGCGCTCGTGTAGGAGACGATCCGGAGATTCCAGGGCTGCAGCGCCTGAAGCATCGGATAGTTACGGGCGTACCCGCCGGTGGCGACGACCGTGCCCTTCCTCGCGATGTAGCGGACATACTTCCCATCCGCGTTCTTCGCGATACAGCCCGTGACACGGCCGTCTTTTTTCTCAAGCTTCACCATCGTGGTGTTGTAGTCGAACTTCGCGCCCTTCTTCCGGGCGTAGGCGTTCATCACCTTGCTCATCGTGAGATCCGGGGTCGGGGTCTTCTGAGGCGAATGACCGATCGGGAAGTGCTTGTAGCGGTCATGCTCATCCTTCTCCGCCACTTCATGCATGATCTGGATCCCGGCTTCCTTCATTCGCTCCGTGTACCAGTCAACCATCGCGCCGGACTCGTTCGCCCAGAGCTTATAGAGGTCCTGCTTCACGTGGCCGCCCGCGTAGAGGGTGCCCATCGCGATGAATTCAAACTTGTCGATCTTCGTGCCCGCGGCTTTCTGGAGTTTCGAGTCGATCGCGCCGATATCGGTGCGGATACCGGTGCCGGTCGAGAACCGGTCAATACCGATCACGTCCGCGCCGTTTTCAGCGGCGGTGGAGACGGCAATGAGTCCCCCCGTGCCGCAGCCGATCACGAGAATATCCGTGGTCTTCGTCTGGACGATGTCCTTCTCGTCGATCTCAGGCGGCTTCCCGAGCCAATCCTTGTCGGTCGATTCGTTAGAGGCTTCGGCCGTGATCACTTCAACCGGGATCTCACCCTTCGCCTGGGCGACACACTTCGCGGCGGCCTTCTGGACGGCACCCGACGTGATCGAGGCGCCCGACACCGTGTCCACCTTCGCGCCCTGCGTATCAAGGAGCTGTTTCCGGAGAATCACCGCGGCCCGCTGGCCGAGAGCCGGGGTTTCGTGGCGCGCGTCAATCACGACATCCGTGATCTTATTGGCGTCAAAGGTCATCTTGACGATCACGTCCCCACCGATACCGGGGGCCTTTGACACATAGGTGCCGGGCTTATAAATCCCGGAGCCGCCCGCGGCATGCGCGAGAGGGGCGGCGGCAAACGCGGCACCGCCCGCGATGCTCTTACCTAAAAACTTACGACGCGAAAACTGAGTCATGGACTTCGCTCCTTTGAACCTGTTTTTGTCTTGAGGGTCCGCCTGGATAAAACCCGGGGTTAATCAGTACCCCATTGGCGGTACAGGAATACCGTAAAGCTGGTACGTGGTTTCAGGTCAAAAGGTTTTAGATAAACGTTTTTAAGCCCGGTTTAAGCTTAAAAACCCACTGAAAACGCTGGATTTTCACGTTGTCAAGAGGACGAAAGCAATATTTCTAATAACGAATAGACGGATGGGGTTAGATCTTTCTGACGGACGAAACCTGAAAGTACCTTTCAGGTTTGGGCAGAAAAGAGGCCATTCTGAGGGCCGCCGTTTCAGGAGCAGTAAAAAGAAACGCCATTATTTCAAAGCGTTGTGAGCGGCGGCGGGAAATAAAAAATTTTTCAGGGGTGTTCCGAGGAGCCTGCGATGCCTGGGGTCTCAGAAATCACGCCAGAAATGATCGCTATTCCGTTTCATCATAACGGATCCCCTCCTCCGGTCCATGGAGTCGGTAGACCATTCGTTGAAACGTTTAACCGGGTGGAGGAGAGAATGGGAAAACGTCTGAATCCGCCTCGAACTCCCGCCGGTACGGGGTTCGCGGCACCCTGACAGCGTTGCCGCGCGGCCGGGAGGCTCTCCTCTCCCCCGAGTTCTGAGAGCCTGTGGCTCGCTCCTATAAGCGGCAATAGTCGTAATGCTTTGGGGCTACTGTGGGTAGAAAAAAGCGGGTCGGAAGATTTTATTCCATCACACCGGGAAAATATCCCATGTTTTCAATGAGAAAGACGAAGATCTTCAAGTGACACTGAGCTTCTGCCGTAGGTCTTTTCTAGGGAAGTGAGTAGGTGAATAAAAAAATACCGTCCGGGTTTGACACCGGACGGCTGGGAGAACTTTGGGGAGGCGGGTCCTGAAGGAGAGAAACAGGACTCTCCCCGCCCTAACCGCCTGTCTTTCGCGGGATCAGACGGATGTTTCAAAGGAAGTACAAACAACGAAATCAGGATGTGAGACGCGCGCGGGTTCCAGTGCCCCAGGGAGAGAGATGCCGGAGTCCGGTCCCCTGCGCTTATCCTTCCATCCTTTACTACTACTACGACTCAAGAAAAATGAGTTTTGGGAGAGGGATTCATCAGATGGTGAACTGAATCCCCTCCCGGTACAGCACTGAAGACTTGGATCAGGCCTTCGCGAGCTTGCGGCCGATCACGCGGCCGAAGGTCACCGTACGGCCGCAGGCCATGCCGGTCGCGAGATTCGGGTACTCGTTCGCGAAGTAGGAACCGGAGTCGTTGCCGATCACATAGAGCCCCGGGATCGGGTCACCGTTCTCATCACAGGCGTTCAGGTTCTTATCGACCACGATGCCGTCCAGGGTGCAGAGCAGCCACCCGGAGTTCTTCGCGCCGTAGAACGGCGGTTTATCGAGCGGCGACAGACGATGCTTTTCTTTCCCGAAGTCCGTATCCACCCCCTTATAGGCGAGCTCGTTATAGCGCTTCACGGTCTTCTTCAGCTGTTCCGCCGGGAGCCCCAGCTTCTTCGCGAGTTCCTCGATCGAATCCGCCTTCTGCACGTAGCCGTTCTTGATCAGGCCCGGGAGCATCTTGTCCTGCACTTCGCTCCAGAGGTGATTCGGTTCAGCGCCGTTCGCGAAAGGCCAGATGCGGGAGCAGCCGTGCATCTTGAATTCCTTCGTGTACTTCACCCAGTTGCTGTCGAAGAGCGAATAGTGGCAGTGGCCCTTGTTGTATTCGTCAGCGTGAAGGGGATTCTCGTACGTGCCGGACTCGTTCATGAAGCGTTCGCCATCGGCGTTCACCTTGAGCCACGGCTGGGAGCCGATCCAGAAGAAACCGGCGTCGCCCTTCTTCATCGTCTCGAGACCCGCTTTCTGGTCGGGACGCAGCGCCGAGCGGTCAAACTTCATCGCGCAGTGGGTTTCGTCCATCTTCGCGCCGACCCAGAGGCAGGCGCGGATACCGGAACCCGTGGCACCCGGCATGGCGCCGAGACGGGAAGAGACGCGGAGGTTCCAGGGCTGGAGCGCTTCCATCATCTTGGTGTTCCGGGCATAGCCGCCGGTCGCGACCACCGTGCCCTTCTTCGCGATGTAGCGGACGTACTTCCCGTCGCCGTTCTTCGCGATGCAGCCGGTCACCCGGCCGTTCTTCTTCTCAAGCTTCACCATCGTGGTGTTGTAGTCGAAGCGGGCGCCCTTCTTCACGGCGTAGTCGTGGAGGACGTTGTTCAGCGTCACCTTGCCCATCTTCTGGGGCGAGTGGCCGATCGCGAAGTCCTTGTAGCGCGTCTCAACCGTGTCACCGACTTCATTCATCAGCTTGATGCCGACGGGTTCGAGACGGTCGCCGAGCCAGTTGATCGTTTCGCCGGAATTGTCAGCCCAGAGGCGGATGAGCTCCTGCTTCACGTGGCCGCCGGCGTAGCGGGTCGCCATCGCGATGAAGTCGAACTTGTCGATCTTCGTTCCTTCCGCCTTCTGATAGCGGGAGTCGATCGCGCCGAGGTCCTCACGGATACCGGTGCCGGTGGAGAAGCGGTCGATACCGATGACCTTTCCGCCGTTTTCCGCGGCGGAGGCCACGGCGAACATGCCGCCCGTGCCGCAGCCGATCACGAGGATGTTGGTCGTGACGGTAGAGGCAATATCCTTCTCGGCGATTTCAGGGGCCTTCCCGAGCCAGTCACCAGAGTCGTCTTCCGCCGCGTCATCCTTCGTGATCACTTCAACCGGGATCTGGCCCTTCGCCTGGGCGATGCACTTCGCGGCAGCCTTCTGCACGGCGCCGGACGTGATTGAGGCGCCGGACACGGTGTCGATCTTCGCGCCCTGACCCTGGAGAATCTGCTTCTGCAGGATCACAGCGGCTCGCTGGCCGAGAGCCGGGGTTTCATGCTTCGCGTCAATTACGACATCCGTGATCTTATTCGCGTCGAAGGTCATCTTGACGATCACGTCGCCGCCGATGCCGGAAGCCTTGGACACGTAGGTGCCCGGCTTATAGATACCGGAAATGGGAGCCGCGTTCGCGAGCGCGGCCGTGGTGATCGAGGCACAGCCCACGAGGCTGGTGCGCAGGAACTTGCGGCGAGAGAACTGAGTCATGAATGTACCTTCCAAAGAAACCGGAAATGAATAAATCAGTAAATCAATAAGTGGCCAAAAGGCGTGTGAATTCAACGTCGTTTGACGTAACGACGTAATCCTAAAGCCGCACCCGGCTTGCGGGTCAAGAGTAAAGATTATGTAAACAAATAGGGTCAGAAAAGTGTCATTTCTTTTCTTTTTGACGAAATCTGACAGAAGAGTGCTGACTAATTTAGGTAGTAACCCGGATAAATGCGGCGGATGAAACCGGAGGGAGGCGTTTTTGAAAGCTTTCAAAACCCGCAACCGGGGTGCGGCTTTTGGACTAATCAGGAGGAGTTGAAAGGATTAGACCGGGTGAAGTGGAGGTGAAGTAGTCCCGAGTGAGAGGAATAAATCAGAATTCAGGGGGGACAGATGTCGTTTCGCCTGAGGGTCATTATCTGTCAAAATAACTTTCGCCACTCTTTCAGTCTTACATGGAGTGGT
>ERZ791871.1058-NODE-1058-length-26840-cov-3.540601_pt1 | contig 26840 bp, 20 predicted proteins | sample MGYA00510280_ERZ791871 | MGnify/ENA primary metagenome ERZ791871 (study PRJEB30046, sample SAMN00792111) | human gut metagenome | study: EMG produced TPA metagenomics assembly of the A metagenome-wide association study of gut microbiota in type 2...
AGGGGCGGCGGCAGGAGCCGCAGCGGGGGCGTCAGCCTTCTCCACGGACACCTGGAAGGGCTTCCCGTCGATGGTGACGGTGAAGGTGCCGGTGCAGTTGTCCCGGTTGCCCATCATCAAATGGGGGGGCTGATAGCTGGCGGCGAAGGGCTGGATGGCGCGGGTGGTGTAGCCGGAGCCAGTCACCGCGGGGGTGTTGGTGTAGTACACATGGCCCTGCCAAGCGGGCATGGGGGGCAGATCCTCCGCCTTGGGGGCCTTGGGGGCGGCGGGAGCCGCCTTCTTAGGCTCCTCCTTCTTGGGGAAGCCAGCCTCACGGTCCTTGAAGAACGCAGTGGCCACCTGGGGGAAGGCGATGTAGGACAGCACATCCTCGTCACACTTGGCGGTATCGCCCAGCTCCTTCTTGGTCTTCTCAAACTCGGGCTCCAGAGAGTCGGCAAAGCGGCCCTTCACCAGGGGGGTGTCGCCCAGGATCTTCTTCTGGATCTCCGCGTCGATGGGGGCGGGAGTGCGGCCGTACTCGCCGCGGCAATAGGCCTTGATCTCCTTGCCCACCACCTTGTAGCGCTCGCCGGCCAGCACGTTCTGCACAGCCTGAGAGCCCACCATCTGGCTGGTGGGGGTGACCAGAGGAGGATAGCCCAGGTCGGCGCGGACCTTGGGGGTCTCGGCCAGGGCCTCGTCCAGCTTGTCCATAGCGTTCATCATCTTCAGCTGGGAGATCAGGTTGGACAGCATTCCGCCGGGGATCTGATAGTTCAGGCACTGGGTGTCGGTGGCCATGGAGATGGGATCCAGAGTGCCATCCTTCAGGAAGTCGGCACGGACCCCCTTAAAGAAGTCGGCCATCTTGATCAGGGCCTTGTCGTCCAGGTCCACCTGATAGCCGAGCTGGCGCAGAGCATAGGCCAGGGTCTCGGTGGCGGGCTGGGCGGTGCCGCCGGACATGGGGGAGATGGCGGTATCCAGCACATCGGCGCCGGCCTCCACCGACTTCAGGCAGGTCATAAAGGCCAGGCCGGTGGTGCAGTGGGTGTGGATGACCAGGGGCAGCTCGGGCACCGCGTCCTTGATGGCGGAGACCAGGTCATAGGCGTCCTTGGGCCCCATGATGCCGGCCATGTCCTTGATGCAGATGGAGGAGACACCCATCTTCTTCAGGTCCTTCACCATCTGGACGTTCTTCTCCAGGGTGTGGACCGGGCTGGTGGTGAAGCAGATGGTACCGGAGGCGTGAGCGCCCTGCTTCACGGTCTCATCAATGGCAACCTCCAGATTGCGCACATCGTTCAGCGCGTCAAAAATGCGGATGATGTCGATGCCGTTCTTCACAGAGTACTCCACGAATTTGCGGACCACATCGTCGGGGTAGTGCTTATAGCCCAGGATGTTCTGGCCGCGCAGGAGCATCTGGAGCTTGGTGTTGGGCATCTTGGCGCGGATCTTGCGCAGCCGGTCCCAAGGGTCCTCCCGCAGGTAGCGCAGGCAGACGTCAAAGGTGGCGCCGCCCCACACCTCGGCGGAGTAGAAGCCAGCCTGGTCCATCGTCTCCAGGATGGGCTCGAACTTGTCATAGGGGAGCCGCGTGGCGATCAGCGACTGATTTGCGTCACGCAGTACCGTCTCTGTAAATTGTACCTTTCTCATGTTGAATCGACCTCCAAATATTGCTGTGGGTGCTCTCACAAAAATTCGGATCTGCCTCACTTTCAGCATTCCGGTCCGTGAAGCCGGCTCACTTCGCCGGAAAACTCACTTGTAGCTATTGTAGTATATCTTACGCCGCAACGCAACCCCCTTTGGTAGAAATACTTTGCTTTTTCCAGTCAAAAAACTCCAGATGCCGGAAAGCCTCCCGGTTTTCCGGAAAATATAGAAAAACACCGCAGGCAGTTGGGAAGGTAACTGCTGCGGTGTTCAAGTTCGGGGTAAATCGATCTGTCCGTCCAAACGGCTGCTCACCGTTCGCTGCACGGCTGAGACTTCTCACGATAACCGGAGAACTCCTCTCCGAAGATCAGATCGTCCACGTCCCTGTCTTCCCGTACACGGTTCCAGATGCTGTCTGGCTCACGCTTCATCATCGTCATGCTGATTCACCTCCTGATAGTTTTGATTTGTCCGGACACGGGGCACACAAAAGGCTCCATGTACGCACCGGATCATCCGGCTTCTTGCAGGCAGAACTCCGCCGTCTTTCGACGCCGCCTGTTTAGCTGCTGCGGACCCGCCTACGCTCTCTCCGCCTTCGCTGAGTGGTTCCGGTCCCCGCTCGGCCAGTCACGGCAGCACATCGCCGCTTCTATCGCCCACAGTTTCTGTGTGAAATAGCCGCTCTACTCAACATTTTCTTTCACTTTCAAGATCCTGCACCACCACAGGCTTACGGCCGCCCTTCGCAGATCCTCCTGCCGGACTTGCGCTATTGTAAACCCTCTCTCCAGGTTTGTCAAGAACTTTTTCTCAAAAAATGAAACTCTATGTTTTTTATCCTGCATTTTTCCTGCATAAGAGCAGTCTCCCATTCTTCTGGAAGCTGTTGTTCCATCCCCAAAACGCACTTGTGCCCGCCTCCCCTTGGGAAGGCGGGCACCGCGTTATCCCTTGGTCTGCTTCAGCAGCTCCAGCAGCAGTTCCTCGTTTCGGAGGGCCGCTTTGGCCAGCGCCTCCGACTTCTGCCGCAGGCGGACCAGATTGCCCTCATAGTCCGCCATCATGCGGTCGGCACAGGCGATGGCCTCCTCCCGGTCGAATCGTTCTACATGGCCGGCGGAGGGCATATCCAGCTCCTGGAGATAGCTCTCCACCTTTGGGTCGTACACCAGGCCGATGCAGGGTACCGCCATCCGCGCGGCGAAAATCAGGGTGTGCAGGCGCATGGCCACACACAGCTCGGCCTCCCCCAGCACCGCCATCAGCTCCCGGGGGGTGGTGGCCGTATCCAGGAGATAGGAGGGCTCCTCCATGGCCTGGCGCACCAGACCGGTGGTGTTCCGGTCGTGCTTGGGCTGCATCAGAAGAAACAGGATCTCCATCCCATAGGTCCGCCGCAGATGGTCGCACAGGCCGGCCAGCTTTTGGGGAAATTCCTCCGTCCCCGGCCAGTCCCGCACTGAGACCACCGCAAACCTGCTCCCTTGGGGAAGGCGGGCCGCCTGGAGCAGCTCCATCCCCCGTTCCCGGGAAGCGGGGGGCAGATTAAACACCGGATCCGCCGTCACATGGAGGTCGGGGCGTGTCACCCCCATCTCCTGGAGTTCCCGGGCGGAGCTCCCGTCCCGGAGGGTCACCAGGGCGGCCCGCTCCACCGCCCGCCGGACCCGGCGGCGGTTAGACGGCTTCTGCACCGGGCCGATGCCGTTGGCATAGAGCATCACCGGCTTATGGAACAGCTCCGCCGCCTGAATGATAGACAGGTAATACAGCAGGGATCGGGTGGAGGTCCGGTCCTGGAGCAGGCTCCCTCCGCCGGATAGCAGAGCGTCACACCGCCAGAGGGATTTCAGCACCTTCCATACCTGGAAGCGGGGGACCGCCTCCAGACCACACAGGTCCCAGGTCAGCTCCGGGTCGTTGGACAGCACGGTCACCGCCACATCCCGGCTGGCGGCCAGGATCCCCTCATGGATAGACTGGAGGATCGCGTCGTCCCCGGCGTTGGAGAAGCCGTAATAGCCGCTCATCACCACATGATAGCGGCGGCGGTGCACCTGGTCATACACCGCCAGGCAGTCCTCCGCCATGCGGCGCACCGAGTAGTGCTCCTGCACCACCTGCCGGCCATAGCGGCCCAGCGCCCGCTTCTCTTCCTCCGGCAGCGCCAGGGCGGAGGTCACCGCCTCCAGCAGCACCGCCTCCGTGGCGATGGGGTCGGTGCGGCAGCAGAAGTTGGTGTCGATGGCCTTCTCCAGCAGCTCCGGACGGAACAGGCCGGTGTGGCCCTGTGCCCCGGAGAGCACCACAGGCTTCTCCGCCGCCATGGCCTCCAGCGCGGAGCGGGAGACCCCCACGAACAGGTCGCAGGCGGCTGCCACGACGTTGATATCCGTCCTGGGGCCGGTCAGCACCACACAGGGGCGGCCCAGCTTCAGGTTCACCTCCTGGGCCTGCCGGTCCAGCTCCTCAAACACATCCCCGCCGCCGGTGATCAGGATCCGCACCCCGGGCGCCGCCCGGTCAAGCTGGGGCGCCAGCTCAATGAGCTGCCGGGCTGCCAGGGAGCTGGCCTGATCCAGCCGGCTGACATGGCCGATCACCGGGTCATCCCCCAGGCAGAACTCCTCCCGCACCGCCTCCCCGGAGACCCCGGGAGAAAATTTCTCCGTATCGATCCCGTTGATGGTCAGGGTAATGTGTCCAGCAGGGACCCCGTACTCCTGGATCAGATAGTCCCGGATGTCCTCGCTCACCGCCAGAGTGCGCTGCCCCCAGTTGGACAGCAGCTTCAGCATCCCGCTGACCTGGAACACCCCGTGGCAGGAGGTGACGAAGGGGAACCCCAGCTCCCGCTGGAGGGTGCCGCACAGAAAGGCTGGGATCCGGGCGTGGGCGTGGACGATGTCAGGCCGCTCCTCCCGCAGGATCCGCCGGAGCAGGGTCCGGGAGCGGAGCATATCCCCCACGCTGCGCCGGTGCATGGGGACGGCGTAGTGCCGGATCCCCGCCGCCTCTACCTCGGCCACATATACGCCGCCGTTGGAGGCAATGACCACCTCATGTCCCCGGGCCTTCAGCTCCTTGGCCAGCTCCACGATGTGGGTCTCCGCGCCGCCGATGCCCAGCCCCATGGTCGCCATAAAGATCTTCATGGCTCCCTCACTGATCCCCGCCGGGGATCTGGAGGTCCACAATGGTCCCCACAAAATTGGCATACTGGGTATTGAAGTTCCGGTTGGAGTTGACCCCCAGGCTGTAAATACGGTTGAGCATCACACTGCCGTTCCCCTCGATCAGGGCCTCACCCTCAATGGTCAAAAGGATGTTGTAGCAGTCCTCGGCGGGCAGCATGGCCACCGTCCCGTCGTTCAGCTTGCCTTCATAGGTCCCGCCGCTGACCTGAATGTCTGTAATGGTGCCCAGAGAGCCGCCGGTGCTGCGCTCCTTGTCAAACATCTGGTCCCCCACCTGGATGGCGTCCAGCATATACTCCGGCTGGTTCTCCAGCTCCATCTGATAGACCACCGTGGTGGTCCCCACATTGCTCCCCGTCTGAGGCTTATGCGTCTTGACATAGACGGCGGCCACCATCACCGCCACCACCAGAAGGACGATCACGTCCACGATGCTGATCTTGCCGAACAGCCGTCCATCCCGATCCATGATCTTCACTGCTCAGCCCCCCTTTCGATCTCAGTCACAGGGCCGCTGCCCATGTAGCCCGGTCCCCGGACATAGGCCAGCTGGCCCACCCGGAAGTCATAGCCGCCGCCCAGCAGCAGGGCTCCTCCGTCTCCGCTGGTGGTGCAGGTGCTCTCCACCGTGACATATACGTCCTCATAGCCCTCCAGCACCGCGTTCACATAGACCTGCCGCTCCTGATCCAGGACCTGGACCTCCGCGGGTCTGGCCTCCACCGAGACCACGCTGCCCATCTGATAGTTTTTCACCGCGTCCTCCAGCTGGTCGCCGGGCTGGATGAGGGCGCTCTCCCCCTCCTTCATCTTCTGAAACAGGACGGTATAGCGCACCGGGGCGGCGGTGGGGGCGGTCTCTCCGCCGGAGCGCAGGCCGATCCAGGCCGCCGCGGCCCCCACCAGCAGGACCGCCACCAGAATGATGGCGTCGAACAGATTCAGCCGCAGCCGAAATTTGTGGTTATTTTGTTCCATGAGATACTCCTTTCAGGATGTCAAGGTAAACTTGTTCCACGTTTTTTGCAAAGATCTCGCCGGTGAACCGCTCCCGGAACACCTCCCGGGCCCGCTCTCCCATGCGCGCCCGCTCCTCCGGGCGGTCCATCAGCCGGGCGATGCAGACGGCCAGGGCCTGGCTGTCCCGGCTGGGGAAGATCAGTCCGTTGTCCCCGTCCTTCACCAGCCAGGGGTTGCCCCCGTAGTCGCTGACGATGGAGGGCAGCCCCAGGCTCATCCCCTCCAGAAGGGCCATACTGGTGGCCTCTGTGCCGTAGGAGGCGTTGAGCTGCACATCCAGAATGGACAGCAGTGCGGCCACATCGGACCGGAAGCCCAGCAGGGACATCACATCCTCCACGCCTTCTTCCGCCACTGCCTTCCGAAGCTCCGCTTCAAAGGCGCCGGTCCCCGCCGCCAGGATGCGGAACTTCCGCCCCTGCTCCTTGAGGATGCGGGCGGCCTGGGCCAGGTACACATGGCCCTTATACTCCTCCAGGCGGGCCAGGATGCCAAGAGTGAATGTGTCCTCATCCAGGCCCAGGGAGACCCGCAGCCGCGCCCGCTCCTCTGAAGGGGCCGGGACCACCGGAGCTACTCCGTTCATCACAATGGTGATCTTCTTCGGGGAGATCCCGCCGTCCGTCAGATTTTCTGCCGTAGCCGGGCTGACGGCAATGATCCGGTCGGCGTAGTGCTCATTCAGCCACTTGTTGACCCACCGGCCGGGGGGGTACCGCAGCTTGGCGGGTACCGGGAAGGCGGAGTGCCGGCTGTACACCACCGGGACGCCGCACTGCCGGGCGGCGACGCGCCCCGACAGGGCCCCGTGGGTGTGGACCAGATCGGGCCGCTCCCGGCGGAGCAGCTCCTTCAGCGCCTTGACATCCTCCTTGTGGTAGGAGCGGTCCGCCATGCCGTCCACCTCCAGCACCCGGGCCCCCGCCTCCTCCAGCGGCTCCTTCAGCAGGCTGCCTTTTGGAACAGCCACCCAGGTCTCAAACCGGCTGCTGTCGGCATACCGCAGATAGTTGAGGATCACCCGTCCCGCGCCGCCGATGTTGGTATCGCTGATCACATTCAGCACCCGGATCACACCTTCAGCCCCCTCTCCGGAAGCTGGCCCCGCCGGGCCAGCAGCGCCCCCAGGGCCAGCCAGGCCCAGAACAGGAGCAGCACACGGTAATTATAGAAGGAGTAGTCTGTCATCGCCTGGACCAGGAAGCCAGCGATTCCGCTGACTGCCGCCGTCTGATACAGGCGGCTGAAGAGGTCCTTCTCCCGGCAGAAGGCGGCGCACAGGTCCCGGAAATAGTGGAACAGCAGCAGGACGAACACCACCAGGGCCACCACGCCCGCGTCGCACACGATCTGAAGGAACAGATTGTGGGCATGGGGGGCCACGATGCCGCTGTAACTGTACTTGGGATACACCAGATTGAAGGCCGCGTCCCCCGGTCCGATGCCGCACATCCAGTAGTCCTTCAGCATGGCCAGGGTGCCCATCCAGATGTACACCCGGTAGGAGGTGGAGCTGTCCCCCAGGTTTCCGATGCTGGCAAAGCGGTTGATCACCGCGTCCGGCAGAACAAAGTACAGGACCACCAGCAGCAGGGGGGTCAGCAGTAGCAGCCGGGGCTGGAGAAACAGCACAAAGACGAAGCCGGCAAACAGCAGGCCCAGCCATGCCCCCCGGGACAGGGTGAGCAGCATACACACGCACATGATGCCGCAGCAGCAGAAGTAGAACACCCGCATCCCCCAGTCCTTGGCGGCCAGAAGACCCGCCCCGCCCAGGGGGATGGCCAGGATCAGGTACTGTCCCAGCATATTGGGGTTCTCCAAAGTGGAGGGCACCCGGAACACGTCGCCGAACATCTCACTGTCCGCCCAAGCGGCGGACTGATAGCCCCAGCCGAACAGGTACTGGCAGATGCCGTACAGGGCCACCGCCGTCCCCGCCATCACCAGCAGGAGCAGCAGGGTGTCCAGCTGCCGCCGGGTGGTGATGGAATTTTCCAGAATGACGGCGAAGAGGATGAAGGCCACCGTCAGCACGCCGCCCAGCAGACTGCCCGCCCGGGTCACGGAGAACCAGGTCCCAGCCAGATAGATGGCCGCGTACAGCCAGAGATAGCGGTTCATAGGTGCGTAGTACAGCTTCCGCCCGCTGTCCGCCATCAGGTTCAGCAGCAGGGAAAATGCACTGACCAGCACCAGTCCCAGCACCGCCATTGTGGGGATGATGGGGGCCAGCACTGCCGCAGCCCCCGCCCACAGCCAGCATTTTTGAAAAATGCTGCCCTCAAACAGCCTGTCCAGGCGCAGGGCCCGGTACAGGCGGCACAGTCCTCCGTGGATCCACCGCCAGAGCCGGGCAAAGACACTGTGGTCCGACTCCGCCTGCTCCAGCTGGAGCGGGGGGTGGATGAACCACTGAATGAGCCCGCTGCCCCTCCACTGCCCGCCGAACCACAGGCACAGGGCCGCCAGCACCCGGTACACGGCGCTGGCCTGCACGATCGTTCGCATTCGTTCCATACCTCAACCTCGTTTCAAGATTCGTTTCATCAGATCCCGGGCCAGCCCCATCTCCTCCAGACGCATCAGGCCGGCCAGCAGGAAATAGACCGCCGCCCCCAGCGCCGCGCAGGCCCCCAGCAGAAGCAGCTCCCCCGCTTTGCCCGCGGGCAGAAGGGCGGACAGGCTGTTCCGGGCCAGCCAGACCACCGCCGCCATCCCCGCCGTGGACGCCAGCATTTTCAAAAAGTCCGCCCCAAAGCCGCCGGAGAGGATCCCCTCTCCCCGCAGCTCCATGGGGACCAGCAGCAGCACGGCATACAGTGTGGAGGACACCGTGGAGGCGATGGCCAGTCCGGCCACGCCCATGGGCTCCGTCAGCACCATGCAGAGAAGGATGTTGGCCAGGATGGACACGCCTCCGGCCACCAGGGGCGTCCGCCCATCCTGCCGGGCGAAATAGGCACGGCTGAGAATGTTCTGAAGCCCGTAGCCCACCATCCCCAGCGAGACCCACACCAGGGCCTCCGAGGTGATGGAGACAGAAAACGCGTCAAACTCCCCGCCCCCGTACAGGAAGGACACCATGGGCCTGGCCAGCACCATCAGACCCGCCGCCATGGGCAGGACAAAAAACAGGCTGCCGTGGACGGTCTGCCGGAGGGTATCCCGGAAGGCCCCCTCCTGGTGCTCCGCCGTCAGGCGGGACAGACGGGGGAAAATCACATTGGTGATAGACAGGATGAACACCCCGGCGATCACCAGATACAGGTTGGTGGAGTACTCCATGGCGGACACCCCCGCGCCCTCGTACAGTCGGGAACCGAACTTGGTGTTGATGGTCAGGTTGATGGGCTGCACCCAGGTGGAGATCATCACCGGCCCCATCAGGGCAAAGGCCTTCCGCATCCCCTCTGAACGGAAGGAGAAGTCCGGCCGGTACCGGAAGTCCAGCTGGCGCAGCGAAGGCGCCTGGACCACCGCCTGGAGCAGCCAGCCCAGCAGATAGGCTCCAGCCAGCCCGTACACCCCAAACCGCTCGTCCAGGAAAAAGAAGTAGCCGATGATCACCAGATTGGACACCGTGCTGATGAGGGCCGGAATATTGAACCGGTCCATGGCCTGGAGGATCCCCACAAAGGAGAAGGCCACCCCGGTGAACAGCACCGTGGGGAACATCACCCGGGTGAGGGAGGCCGCCAGTTCCGCCGTCTGCGGGTCATAGCCGTCCGCGAACAGGGTCACCAGGGGCTGGGCGAACAGGATGCCCAGCACGGTGAGGACTGCGGTGAGCAGAGCCATCACCGACAGGAAGTTGCTTCCAAAGCGGAAGGCCTCCTTTTTCCCTCTCTGGGTGAGATACTCGCTGAACACCGGGATGAAACAGGCCGCGATGGCCGAGGCGAACACCACATCGAAAAACACCCGGGGGATGCGGCTGGCGATATAGAACGCCTTGGCCTCCATGCCGGTGGTCCCGTAGTGCACCGCCATCAGGTGATCCCGGAACAGGCCCAGCACCTTCCCCAGCAGGGTGATGGCCATGACCACGCTGATGGTCCTGGTGGAATGATCCTTGTTTTCTGACAATGTTTCCTCTCCTCTCTCCATACCCCGCCCCCAGTCCGGGGTGAATCGCTTTATTGTACACCAACCCACCCCCTTTTTCAACCGCTCTCCCACAGTTTCCATCGGGATTCATGGTCTGTTCATACTTTCCACCTGTTTCTTAAATTTTTATTAAAGTTTCCGCTTCTGCCGTTTTTTGGCGGGCTGTCCGCATTGAAATCAAAGATCGTTCCTGCTATAATGAGGTCTATTCCATTTTCGCTTTTCCTCCGGCCCCGTCTGGGGCCCGCCTGTACATATCCATCTCCAGACGAATAAGGAGCGTCAACATGAAGTATCCCAACCTGCACGATCTGTCCAAGCGCGCCGCCGCCCTGGTGCTGACCGCGGCGCTGCTCGTCCCGTCCGCCTTCGCTTCCGCCGGCACGACACGGCTGAGCACCTCCCGCACCCTGGCCGACGGCCTGACGTACATCAATACCATCTCGGAGCACCCCTCCTCCGGCCGGATTGAAAGTTTCTCCTTCCAGCTGGAGCCGGGCAGCGACGTCACCCCCATCATGGTCCAGTCCTCCGGCACCATTTACGGGGCCGCCACCATTAACAAGGCGGTCAGCTATGCAGAGAGTTTGGGATACCATGTGGTGGGCGGCATCAATAGCGACTTTTTCACTATGGGCAGTGGCATCCCCAACGGCATCTCCATCGAGGAGGGGGTATACAAGTCCAGCCCGGAGGGAAACCATGCCATCTCCGTGGTGGACGGCCGTCTGGAGCTGTCCGCCTCCCCACAGGTGGAACTCACCCTGACCAACCGCCGGAATGACAGCTCGGTCTCCCTCACCCACTTCAACAAGTGGCGCAACTCCTCCGGCGGGCTCTACCTTTATAATGAGGACTTCTCCTCCGTCTCCACCCGCACCGACTCCGCCGGCGGCCGGATGGTCCGTTTCCAAGTCACAGAGGATGACCGGGACACCCCCCTCACCGTCAACGGCGAGCTCACCCTGGAGGTGACCGAGGTCATGGAGACTCAGGACGCCGTCACCATCGGAGAGGACAACTACATCCTCACCGCCGCCTATGAGTCCGGCTTTGCCGAGCTGTTTTCCGGCTATCAGGTGGGAGACCGGGTCACCCTGACCACCTCCTGCTCCGACCGCGCCATCTCCGACGCCCAGTGGGCGGGGGGCTGCGGCGACATTATGATCGCCGACGGAAAAATGACGGACAGCTCCACCTGGCACTATGCCACCGGCCAGGCTCCCCGCACCGCAGTGGGGGTGAAGGAGGACGGCACCATGGTGTTTTACACAGTGGATGGCCGTCAGTCCGGCTACTCCGCCGGTCTGACCCAGAAGGATCTGGCCGACGAGCTGCTCCAGCAGGGCTGCCAGTGGGCGGTAAACCTGGACGGCGGCGGCTCCACAACCCTCAGTGTCCTGCTCCCGGGCAGCAGCGCCCCGGCGGTGGACAACTCCCCCTCCGGCGGCTCTCTCCGGGCCTGCGCCACCTTCATCCTGCTGGTCACCGACGCCCCCACGGACCGGGAGCCGGAGCGTCTGGCCCTCCAGGAGGACGGCCTGACGGTGCTCACCGGCTCCTCCCTGACCCTGGGGGATGTGGCCGCCGTGGACAACGGCGGCGCCACGGTGTCCCGCCGTGTCTCTGACGCCGAGTTCTCCTCCAGGGATGAATTGGGCTCCTTCAACGGCAGCATTTACACTGCCGGGGACAGGGCGGGGACGGATGAGATCGCCATCCGCTCCCGGGACCTGGACCTGAAGGGCTCCGCCCAGATCCATGTGGTGGATGCGCTGACCGCCCTCACCATCTCCAAGGCGGGCAGCACCGCTCCCCTCACTGCCCTTACGCTGGAGGCCGGAGAGAGCGTCCAGCTGGCCGCCTCCGGCTCCTACTGGTCCCGCGAGGCCCTGCGCCCCGGTTCCGGAGGGGTGACCTGGAGCGTGGAGGGCGATGTGGGCAGCATCACCCAGGACGGTGTGTTCACCTCCGGCGGAGCGGGCAGCAGCGGGACCATCACCGCCACCGCCGGTGGGCGCACCAGCACGGTGACCGTGGGACTGAAGAACGTCCACAACGACGTCACTCCGGAGCACTGGTCCTATCCGGCTGTGGAATACTGTTATGAGCATGGCATCGTCAGCGGTATCTCCAACACGGAGTTTGGCCGGGACTACTCCATCCGCCGGGGCGACTTCGTCCTGATGCTGTACAACGCCCTGGGCAAGCCTGCGGTCACCGGCTCCTCCGGTTTCTCCGACGTGGCCCCCTCCGACTACTACGCCCAGGCCATCACTTGGGCCAGCGCCAACCACCTGGTCTCCGGTGTGGCGGAGGGCCTGTTCGGCCCCACCGACCTGGTCACCCGGGAGCAAGCCTTCACCATCCTGCACCAAACCATGCCCCTGCTGGGCCTGAGCAGTCCGGAGCCCGACCTCACTGTGCTGGACCGGTTCGCTGACCGGGAGCAGATCGCAGAATATGCCCGGCCCCACGCCGCCGCCCTGGTGTCCCAGGGCCTGGCCAGCGGCGCAGGCGGCGTGCTCAATCCCAAGGGGCAGCTGACCCGGGCGGAGATGGCCGCCCTGCTCTACCAGCTGCTCACCTATGACCCCGCCAGCCAGCCTGAGACTCCCGAGACCCCTGAGTCCCCGGATACCCCCGACGTCCCCCAGGTGGACCCGGACGCCCAGCTGATCCTCAGCCGGACGGAGGGGACCCTGGCCTCGGCGGAGACCCTTCAGCTCACCGCCCAGCTATCTATTGGTGAGGGGCCTGTCACCTGGCGCTCCAGCAATCCCTCGGTGGCCGCAGTCTCTCCGGAGGGCGTCGTCACCAATGTCTACGCCGGCAGCGGTGAGGCTTCTGTCACCATCACAGCCTCCTGCGGTCCCCTCACTGCAAAGGCAGTCATCCAGTGCAGCCCCGCCGGACAGATCGGTGTGGTCACCGCAGAGCCTAACCTCCGCGTGCGCTCCGGTCCCAGTCAGGAGGATCCGGTCATTTCCCGTTTGAACACCGGAAGCCGGGTGGTCCTGCTGGATACCGATACCCCGGGCTGGTATCAGGTCCTCTTTTCCGATGCCGCCGGGCAGGCGGTCACCGGCTGGGCCTCCGCTGATTACATCCTTCTCCACTGACCGGGGCGGTCTTGAAGGATCCCGCCCGGTCTGGTATAATAGGAGGACGGCGGGCCCCGGGCCCTGTCCACCGGAACGGAAGTTCGCCGTGCAGCCAAGGCTGCACGGCGTTTTTTCTCCCGCTTCAGCCTGCCGCAGTCCCGTCCGAACGGCAGGACCACCGCCGGAACGGGAACGCTCCGCAGAGCAGAGGAGGTTATTTCATGGAAATGACAAGCACAAGGACTGTGATCGTAGACGGGAAGGCCCGGGACTACCCCCTGGGCACCCCCTATCAGGCCATCGCCGCTGATGCGCAGGACCGCTATCCCAGCGACATCCTCCTGGTGGACCGGGATGGAAAGCTGTGTGAGCTGAACAAGCCCCTGGACCGGGACTGCACCCTGCGCATGATCACCGCGGTAGACCGGCCGGGACGCCAGACCTATGAGCGCAGCGTAGTCTTTCTGATGCTCGCCGCTTTTTATGACACGGTGGGGACGGAGCGCGTCCAGCGCATCTCGGTGGAGTATTCCATCAGCCGCGCCCTGTTCATCCGGGCCAAGGGAGATTTCATTCTGGATCAGGCCCTGCTGGACCGGGTGGAGGCGCGGATGCGTCAGCTGGTCCGCCAGGCGGTCCCCATCCGGAAAAGCTCCCTCTGTACCGAGGACGCGGTGGAGCTGTTCCGCAGCCGCGGGATGCTGGATAAGGCGCAGCTGCTCAGCTTCCGGATCAGCTCCCGGGTCAACGTCTATTCCCTGGAAAATTTTTCCGACTATTTTTATGGATATATGGTCCCGGACACCAGCTATCTGAAGTGGTTTGCCCTCCAGATCTTTGAGGACGGCTTCGTCCTGCGGCTGCCCGACCTGCGGGACCCCTGCCGCCTCGGGGCATTCACGCCCCCCATCAAGGTCTTTCAGGCCCTCCACGACGCCACCCTCCGTTCGGAGGCGCTCCATGTCTCCAACGTGGCGGAGATGAATCAGCGGATCTCCCAGGGGGACGCCACCCAGATGATCCTGTCCCAGGAGGCCCTGATGGAGAAGCAGATCGGAGACATCGCCGAGGAGATCGCCAAACGGCGGGATGTGCGCTTTGTGATGATCGCCGGTCCCTCCTCCTCGGGAAAGACCACCTTCTCCCACCGCCTGTCTACCCAGCTGCTGGCCCGGGGGATGCGCCCCCACGCCATCGCCACCGACAACTACTTCAAAAACCGGGAGGACACCCCCCGGGACGAAAACGGCCAGTACGACTTCGAGGGGCTGGGGGCCATGGATGTGGAGCAGTTCAACCGGGACATGGTGCGGCTCCTGAACGGCGAGACGGTGGAGCTCCCCCACTTCAACTTCAAAAAGGGCGCCCGGGAGTACAACGGCGATCTGCTCACCCTGGGCCCCCAGGACATCCTGGTCATCGAGGGCATCCACTGTCTGAACGACCAGTTCTCCCACGCTCTGCCCAAGGAGAGCAAATACCGCATCTACATCAGCTGTCTGACCACGCTGAATGTGGACGACCACAACCGCATCCCCACCACAGACGCCCGTCTGCTCCGCCGGATCGAGCGGGACGCCCGCACCCGGGGCTATAACGCCCGGGCCACCATCCAGCTGTGGCCCTCCGTCCGCCGTGGGGAGGAGCGGAACATCTTCCCCCACCAGGACAGTGCGGATATGATCTTCAACTCCGCCCTGCTCTATGAGACTGCCCTGCTGAAGCCCTATGTGGAGCCGCTGCTCTTTGCCGTGCCCAAGGACTGTGAGGAGTACATCGAAGCCAAGCGGCTGCTGAAATTCCTCAGCTATTTCCTGCCCGTCCCTGCCGATGACGTACCCCGCACCTCCCTGCTGCGGGAGTTCATCGGAGGAGGCTGCTATCCGGGGTAATATCCGGAAGCCTTCCGTTGTCTGTCCCACACAGACCAATGCAGATCCCCCGCACCGGCGTGTGAACCGGCGCGGGGGATCTTCTCGTGTTCGCTTCCTGTTACTGGAAGTACAACTCCGGGCGGCGGTTGTGCAGACCGCCCACCTGCTCCCGGCACTCCCGCTGATACTTCAGATCCAGCACGCCATAGATGACGCCGGGCCGCCCGCCGGCCACCGCCACCGCGGTGCCCCAGGGATCGGTGATCCGGCTGCGCCCGAAGGGATGCTGGCCGGCTACGGTTCCAAACTGGTTGGCCGCGCATACCCAGGTCTGGTTCAGCAGGGCCATGGAATCGATCAGCAGGTCCCAGTGCTCCGTCCGGACAGGCAGAGGAGCGCCCAGGGGGAAGCAGGCCATAACGCACAGCAGATCCGCCCCCTTCAGCACCTGGGTGCGGGCCAGTTCCGGGAAGCGGCAGTCATAGCAGATCTGGATGCCCACCCGGCCGATGTCTGTGTCCAGCAGGCAGATCTCGTCCCCCGCCTGGACGTGGTCGGATTCCCGGTAGTTCAGGGCGTCAAACAGGTGCAGCTTGGAGTACCGCCCCAGGATCTTCCCCTCCCGGTCGATCCAAACCGTGGTGTTGCGCACCTTACCCGACTCCGTCCGCTCCGTGATGCTCCCGGGCACCAGGTTGACGTGGAGTTCCCGGGCCAGGCGGGACATCCGCATGGTATAGGGGCCTGGGATGGGCTGGGCCTGCGCCAGCGCCTCCTCCGGGGAACGGGCCAGAAAGTCCACGCACTCTGGCAGCAGGATGAGGTCCAGGTCCGGCATCCCCCGGGCCGCCTCCCGCACCAGCGCCTCCGCCCGGTCCAGATTCTCCCCGGGGTCGGGTGACTCCGCCCCCAGCTGGCACACCGCCGCGCGGATCCAACGCTTCTCCATGGTCAACCTTCCTCTCTTGCCGCTGTCTCCATCCGGCGGATCCGGGCATAGATGTCCTCTCGCTCCTCCGGCAGGGAGAAGGTCACGGTAAATACAAACAGGGTGGGGCCCGCCACTACCTCGCCCAGCACCTGGTACACAGGTTTCTCCGGGTCTGTTCTCTGCTCCAGCTCCTTCCAGCCCCAGTGGGCACTGAACCCAGGCTCCTCTCTGGTCTCCACATCAGAAAAGCCGGCCAGGTCGGCGTTCCACGCCGCCTTCACGTTCTTGCTGCGGTAGCCGCTGACGCGCCAGAGGGGGCTGTCGCTCTCCTCGTCCCACCAGATGCAGCCGCCGCCCCCCCGGCCGTCCTCATTCCACTCATAGCGGTACACGCCAGGCAGCGGGAAGCGCAGGGTGTCAAAGGACTGGGTCACCTCCCCCTTGTGGTAGCCGGGGGCAAACTCCTCCTCCAGTTCCGGGATGTCCTCCGGCAGGCCGAAGCCCCGGTCGTCCAGGATGCACAGTTCCCGATAGCTCTCCACCGGCAGGGGGAGCTCCGGATCCATTTGAGCCGACTTTTCCAGCTCATCCAGAATCAGGCCGTTGATCTGGGCGTCCTCCCCGCTGCGGTCGGAGGGGGCAAAGTAGCAGTCCTCCCACAGCCGCTTCAGGGCGCAGTTGCGGTGGAAGCGGGCGTCGTGCCCCGGCTCGTTCCAGAGGAACAGCCGCTCGCTCAGCTCCCGGAGCGCCCCCCGCTCCAGCCGCTGCCCCAGCCATTGCCGGGAGAAGCGACCCACCGGCGTCACCACCGTCCCCGGGACCTTCTCCGGCCAGTACTGGTCCCCGTCCCAGAACAGGCGGACCTCCCCCTCCGGATCCCGGTCCAGTTCCTCCAGGGCCTGCTTCAGCTGCTCCGCCAGCCAGGGCTCGAAGGTCTCCCGGCGGAGGGCCTCAAAATCCGGATCCTCCAGATAGTTGGTGCTGTCCTTCCACTCCATATCCTTGATTTCTTTCTCGCCCAGCGCCTGGATCAGCTCCGCCGCCGCCCGGTGAAAGCCCGGGCCCGCAGGCACACTGACACAGCTGCCGGTGATCTTCCAGCGGCCAAAAAAACTCCGCACCGGGACCCAGCCCAGATCCACATATCCGGTGGGGCACAGCACCACCCGCATCCCATCCTTCCATGCGCCTACCCGGTAGCCCTTCTCCTTTGCCATCCGCTGCGCCGCCCGGACCACGTTGTCCTTGTTGCGGCACTCCCCCTGAAAGACGATCCCAAGCTTCATGCTCCGTCCCCCCTGTCAGCAGCACTGCTGGATCAGCCACACCCGGTCAAACCGCCGGGCCGCCAGATCCTCGTTCCGAATGTAAAAATAGATGCGCCCGCAGTCACCGAACATCAGCTCGAAGCCGCCGCTCTCCACAGTGTCCAGCTGGAACAGCAGCTGCCATTCCTCCACACTGGGCTTCCGGAGTCGGTCCCGCTCCTCCATGGGGACGCTCTCCCATCTGCCCCCCAGGTAGTGCCCCCGGGAGACCAGCTCACACTCCAGGGTCATATTGTTCTGGATGATGTCCGGCCAGCCCAGCAGCTTGCTCAGATTCGCCGGATAGTCCAGTCCCAGCTCCCGCCGGGCCGCGTCAAAATAGCGGTAGTCGTTGGCCGTCCAGTCGTACCCCAGGGCGGGACAGGCGTCCTGAAAATCCGGGGCGTCCACGCCGGCAGCCAGTTCCGCCGCCAGCTCCGGAAGCCGGAAGTCCTCCGGCAGGTCTGCCGGGAAATCCGCAGGGGCCAGCGGCTCCCCGTCGAACCAGTACACCCGGGCACAGCCCGCGTCTTTGGGGTCATAGCCCCACCGCTGGGAGCCCAGCTCATAGAAGAAGGACAGCAGCCCCGTTTTGGGCAGTAAGCCCTCCCGGTCCAGCGGAGCCAGGCTGGCGCAGTCAAACTGGGCCAGGAACGCCAGGGGGCGGGGCTTGACAGTCTCGTCCTCCGGGACCGCAGTCTCAAAGACAGGCCAGGTAAAGCCGGCGGGCACGTCCGGCTGTCCGCCGAAGCGGCTGGCTCCCACGGGAAGTCCGCTTTCAGCGGGCACAAAGCGGCTCTCAATGCGGCCGCGGCACAGGTCCGGCAAAATGTGTTTCCAATCCATAGCTGGTTCCTTTCCAGGGGACCTCTCCCCCTTGTCAAACTGTTCCTTTTTATCCTACCACAAACCACTCTCTTTGGTCAAACCTTCTAAAATCTCATAACAGGAACAAGGCAAATGCGACAAATCGATTTTGCACATTCTCCGGCATGCGGAACCCCATTCCCGCCCCGGCTTCCACGCAAATTTTGCAATTTTTCCTTCATTTTTCTATTTTTTCAGTCCCGGAATGATTCTAATTTTTCAGTATAATGCCCAATAGATTTCCGTTTCTTCATCCCTTATGATGTATATTATGTGGAGAAGTGTGCCCGGATCTCATCCGGAATTTCAGAACGCGGAGGTGTTTTCCCATGTCCACTGGCATTTCTATGGACCGTGTGGATCAGATCATTGACTCCTACGGCTGCCAGCGCCACCACCTGATTGCCATCATGCAGGACATCCAGGCGGAGTACAAATATCTCAGCCCGGAGGTTCTGGAGCGGATCGCCGAAAAGCTGGATGTCGGCGTGGCCAAGGTATACAGCGTCGCCACCTTCTATGAGAACTTTTCTCTGGAGGCCAAGGGCAAATACATCATCAAGGTGTGTGACGGCACCGCCTGCCACGTGCGGAAGTCCCAGCCCATCTATACCGCCATCCGGGAGTACCTGGAGCTGGAGGGCAAGCAAAAGACCTCCGCCGACGGGCTGTTCACCCTGGAGACCGTGGCCTGCCTGGGCGCCTGCGGGCTGGCCCCAGTGGTCACCGTCAACGACAAAGTCCATTCCAAAATGACCCCCGAGCTGGCCATCGAGCTGCTGGAGGAGTTGAAAAAGGAGGAAGCCGCCCTATGATGACCGCTGGAAAGCTGACCCGCGAGCAGTTCAAGGTCCGTCAGCTGCGGGACAAGCGGGCCCTGGAGGCCCAGAAGAAGCAGGTGCTGATCTGTGCCGGAACCGGCTGCATTGCCGGCGGCTCCCTGGAGATCTATGACTATATCCAGGCGGAGTGCCAGCGCCGTGGGATGGAGGTCCACATCAGCCTGATCCATGAGGGTGAGCCCGAGGCCCCCGATGAGGCCCATGACCTCCATCTGAAAAAGAGCGGCTGCCACGGCTTCTGTGAGATGGGCCCCCTGCTCCAGATCGAGCCGGATGGCATCCTTTATACCCATGTCCACCTGGAGGACTGTGACGAGATCATCGAAAAGACGCTCCTTCAGGGCGAGCTGATCCCCCGCCTGCTCTACCAGCTGGACGGGGTCACCTACGCCAAGCACGAGGAGATCCCCTTCTATCACAAGCAGCAGCGGGTGGTGCTGGAGAACTGCGGCACCACCGATGCGGAGGACATCGACGAGTACATCGCCCGGGACGGCTACTCCGCCTTCGAGCAGGCGCTGTTTGAAATGACCGATGAGGCCATCTGCAAGGAGATCTCCGACTCCGGCCTCCGGGGCCGGGGCGGCGGCGGCTTCCCCGCCGGCCGCAAGTGGGAGAGCGTCCGTCTCCAGCCCACCGGGAAGAAGTATGTGGTGTGCAACGGCGACGAAGGCGACCCAGGCGCCTTTATGGACCGCTCCATCATGGAGGGCAACCCCCACTCCATCATCGAGGGAATGCTCATCGCCGCCGTGGCTGCCGGCAGCGACGAGGGCTATATCTATGTCCGCGCAGAGTACCCGCTGGCGGTCTCCCGCCTGAAAACGGCCATCGCCAAGGCGGAGGAGATGGGCCTGCTGGGCGACAACATCCTGGGCACCGACTTCTGCTTCCACCTCCATGTGAACCGGGGGGCCGGCGCCTTTGTCTGCGGCGAGGGCTCCGCCCTCACCGCCTCCATCGAGGGCAACCGGGGCATGCCGCGGGTCAAGCCTCCCCGCACCGTGGAGCAGGGCCTGTGGGCCCGGCCCACCGTGCTCAACAATGTTGAGACCTTCTCCAACGTCCCCCTCATCATCCGCCGTGGCTCCGCCTGGTACCGCTCCATCGGCACCGAGCGCAGCCACGGGACGAAGGCCTTCGCCCTCACGGGCAACGTGGTCAACACCGGCCTGATCGAGGTCCCCATGGGCACCACCCTGCGCCAGATCATCTTCGAGATCGGCGGCGGCATCAAGGACGGCAAGAAGTTCAAGGCGGTGCAGATCGGCGGCCCCTCCGGCGGCTGTCTCACCGAGGAGCATCTGGATATGCCCCTGGACTTCGACTCTCTAAAAAAAGTGGGGGCCATGATCGGCTCCGGCGGCCTGGTGGTCATGGATGAGGACACCTGCATGGTGGAAGTGGCCCGTTTCTTTATGAACTTCACCCAGAACGAGTCCTGCGGCAAGTGCGTCCCCTGCCGGGAGGGCACCCGCCGGATGCTGGAGATCCTCACCCGCATCGTGAACAACGAGGGCAGCCTGGAGGACCTGGACCTGCTGGAGGACCTGTCCAGCACCATCACAGAGACCGCCCTGTGCGGCCTGGGCCAGTCCGCCTGCAAGCCGGTGCAGAGCACCCTGAAATATTTTCGGGACGAATATCTGGCCCATGTGGTGGAGAAGCACTGCCCTCACTGCAACGGCCGGAAGAAGGAGCTCCACATCGATCCTGAGTTGTGCAAGGGCTGCGGCAAGTGTATGCGGCAGTGCCCTATGGAGGCCATCTCCGGCCAGATCCGGATGCCCCACGTCATCGATACGGAAAAATGCATCAAGTGCGGCGCGTGCTGGGGCTGCTGTCCCTTCGGCGCCATTCGGGAGGAGTGAGCACTATGGCAAAGGGAATCATGTACATCGACGGCCAGCGGGTCCCCTTCGACGGGGAGACCAACGTGCTGTCTGTCATCCGCAAGGCCGGCATCGAGATGCCCACCTTCTGCTATTACTCCGACCTGTCCGTCTACGGGGCCTGCCGGATGTGCGTGGTGGAGGACGAGCGGGGCAAGATCGAGACCTCCTGCTCTATGAAGCCCCGGGATGGGCTGTCCATCCGCACCAACACCGCCCGGCTGCTGAAGCACCGCCGGATGATCCTGGAACTGCTGCTGGCCTCTCACAACTGCTCCTGCACCACCTGCGAGAAGAGCGGCGACTGCCGCCTTCAGGAGCTGGCCATGCGCTTCGGCGTGCGCCGGGTGCGTTTTGGGGACAGCCGGGAGGAGTCCCAGCTGGACGACAGCAGCCCTGCCGTGGTCCGGGACCCCAGCAAGTGCATCCTGTGCGGCGACTGCGTCCGGGTGTGCGGCGAGACCATCGGCATGGGCATCATCGACTTTGCCCAGCGGGGCTATAATATGCGCGTCTCCCCCGCCTTCAACCGCACCCTGTCCGAGACCCACTGCATCAGCTGCGGACAGTGCTCCGCCGTCTGCCCCACCGGCGCCATCACGGTCTATAACCAGATCGGCAAGGCCTGGCGGGCCATCCACGACCCCAAGGTCCGCACCGTGGTCCAGATCGCTCCCGCGGTCCGGGTGGCCGTGGGCGAGGCCTTCGGCCTGCCCGCCGGCTCCAATGCCCTGGACCAACTGGTCACCGCCCTGAAGTACATGGGGGTGGACGAGATCTATGACACCACCTTTGCCGCCGATTTCACCACCATTGAGGAGTCCCGGGAGTTCCTGGCCCGGCTGGAAAACGGCGGCCCCTTCCCCATGTTCACCTCCTGCTGCCCCGCCTGGGTGAAGTATCTGGAGCTGGAGAACCCCAAATACCTCAAGCATATCTCCACCTGCAAATCCCCCATGGAGATGTTCGCCTCCATCGTCCGGGAGCACTATCAGGAGAAGGACGCCCAGGACGGGCGGACCACCTTCCACATCGCCATCATGCCCTGCACCGCCAAGAAAATGGAGGCCGCGCGCCCCCAGTTCCGCCACAACGGAAAGCCCGACGTGGATCTGGTGCTCACCACCCAGGAAATCATCAATATGATCAAGGAGTCCGGCATTCAGCTGCCCCAGATGGAGCTGGAGGCCCCCGACCTCCCCTTCGGACTGGGCTCCGGCTCCGCCACCATCTACGGCACCACGGGCGGTGTGGCCGAGGCCGTGGTGCGCCACTGTATGCCGGACAAATCCCGGAATACCCTGCGCGCCCTGGAATCCTCCCCCCTCCGCGGAAACGACTCCATCCGGGAGGCCACCGTTCAGGTGGGCGACCGGGAGATCCATCTGGCTGTGGTCCACGGCCTGATCCATGCCCAGGAGCTGTTAAAGGAGATCGATGCGGGCAACGCTTACTACGACCTGATCGAGGTCATGACCTGCCCCGGCGGCTGCGTGGGCGGCGCGGGCCAGCCCTATGGCCTGAAGCAGAAGAAGCAGGAGCGCACTGCCGGCCTGTATGCCGCCGACCGCTCCGCTCCCTTCAAGCGGGCGGAGTACAACCCGGTGGTCACCTCCATGATGGACGCCTATACCCCGGATCAGCGCCACGACCTACTTCATGTAGACTATACCAAGTAATGCATTGTATCTTCTCCACGCCAGCCGCCTGGATCACCGAGCGGCTGGCGTGTTTTTTGATGGTAAATGACCGTCTTCCAGCTTGCACGATTGTTGATCTCATCAAATATAACCACAAATCAGAATTTTCGCTGTTTTCAATCAAGTTATAAAACAAGATGCATTTTTTACCCCTCTAAAAATATTGTTTGAAGTTTCTCTTGCATATCAGTGCAAGATTCGGTATGATAAAGTAAAATATTCATCCGTCATCCGGCGGATTTTCTTTTTTGGAGGTATCATTCATGGGTACAGGCAGCATTCTTGTCTCCGGCTTTGCGCTGTTCGCTATGTTCTTTGGGGCTGGAAACCTGATCTTTCCTCCCTATCTGGGCATGACCGGCGGAAGCCAGTGGATTGCCGGTTTCCTCAGCTTTTTTCTCGTGGAGATCCTCTCCTGTGTGGGGATTCACGCCATGCTCCACGGCGGCGGCAGCATCCGGGCCATGCAGAAATCGGTGGGCGCCGCTCCCGGCGCGGTGCTGAACACGGCGGCCATTCTGTGCACCGGCGTATTCATCGCGCCCCCCCGTACCGCCGCCACCACCTATGAAATGGCCATCCAGCCGCTGACGGACAAGCTGGACCTGCTCCCCTTCTCCATTCTGTTTTTTGCTGTGGTCTTTCTGCTGACCATCCGCCCCACCCGTGTGGTGGACATTGTGGGCCGGTGCCTGACGCCGGTGCTGATCCTGGGTATTCTGGTGCTGATTCTGGCGGGCATCCTGCACCCCATCGGGCCCATTGAGCCCCCCGTCTCTCCCAACATCGTCCAAGACGGCCTTCTGGCTGGGTATCAGGCCATGGACATCATCTCGGTGGCCGGCTTTGCCGTCATCATCCAAGATACCCTGTCCCAGTCCGGCCTGAGGACTTGGCCCCAGCAGCGCCGCCATGTAGCCGGGACTGCCTGTGTGGCCGGGCTCCTGCTGGCGCTGGTATACAGCGGTCTGACCTATCTGGGCGCCACTGCTGGTGTGTTTCTGGACCAGGGACTGGACCAGGCCGGTCTGATCGTCGCCATCACCCATCAGCTTCTGGGCCGCTTCGGCGTGATCGTCCTGGCCATCGTGGTGGGTTTCGCCTGCCTGACCACCTCCATTGGCCTGTTCGGAGCCACTGCCTCTTATTTCCAGCGGATCACCCACGGCCGTCTCTCCTACCGCGCCGGTATCATGATTCTCAGCGTGATTGGCTGTGCCATCTGCAACCTGGGACTGTCCACCATCATCGAGGCAGCCTCCCCCATCCTGTCGGTCATCTGTCCCCCCTTTATGACTACGGTGGTCCTCCTGTTCTTTCAGGACCATATCCGCCGCCCAGGACTTTACAAGGGGGCGGCTCTGGGCGCTACCGCCGCCAGCCTGCTACTGGCCCTCCACTCCTACTTCAAGCTGTTCCCCCTGGTGTCATGCCTCCCCTTTTATGACTATGGCTTCGGCTGGCTTATCCCCGCGATCGTTGGCGGCGTGCTGGGCTGGCTGCTCTCCAAACCGGACTCCGCCGGGGCGGAACAGTAAGCCCTACCTCCCGACTACCCCAAAAAATATCAAGAGGACCAGGCCCACGGCGGAACCGGGGGCCTGGCCTTTTTCAGCCTTGTACATTTACAGGATGCTGTACAGCAGGACACCTGCCGCGCCGGCGCCCGCCATGATCCAGATTGGGTTCACCTTCCAGCGGCGGAGGATCAGGATGGCCACTGTGAAAATGCCCATGGAGATCCAGTCGACGCCGCTCAGGTCAGCGGGGAGCTCCTGCGCACCATAGAGGGACAAAATCAGCAGGGAGATCCCGGCGGAGGTAATCATAGCAACCACCGCAGGCCGCAGCCCGGACAGGATCCCCTGCACCATAGACAGTCCCTTATACCGGTAATAGAGGTAGGCCAGCGCCATCACAATGATGCAGGAGGGCAGAATACACCCCAGCGTAGCCACCAGCGCCCCTGGCAGTCCAGCCACCTGGATCCCCACAAAGGTGGCAGAATTGATGGCAATGGGGCCGGGGGTCATCTCCGCAATGGTCATAATATCAGCAAACTGAGTCATGGTCAGCCACGGATGGAGGTCCACCACCTGGTGCTGGATCAGCGGCATAGCCGCATAGCCGCCGCCGATGCTGAACAGCCCAATCTGAAAGAAGCTCCACAGCAGTTCCACATAGATCATGTCCCGCTCCCCTCCTTCTTTTTCTTCTCCTGGCAGCAGGTGTCCGCCGCGCCGATGAGGCCGCAGACCAGAATGATCACCATGATGTTCACGCCCCAGAAGCGGGCCGCCGCAAAAGAACCCACCAGAACCAGCACAGGGAGCACCCGTTTCTGCCGGAGCACAGAGCCGCCCATGGTGAGCACCACATCACAGATCACCGCCGCCACACCGGCCAGCATCCCATTCATTGCCATGTTGACAATGGTGTTATCCCGAAAGGCCGCGTAAAACATGGAGATCACCGAAATGATGATCAGCGGCGGCAGGATGGTGCCCAGCACCGTCAGCAGCGCCCCCGGGATCCCTGCCACCCGGTAGCCAACCAGAATGGACGCGTTTACTGCGATGGCCCCCGGCGAGGACTGGGCGATGGCGGTAAGGTCCAGCATCTCCTGTTCGTCGATCCACTTCAGCTTCTCCACAAACTTTTTGCGCATCAGGGGGATGATCACAAAGCCGCCCCCAAAGGTGAACGCGCTGAGCTGGAACGTAGACAGGAACAGGGTCCAGTACTTCTTCTTTTGACTCAAATCCGCTCCCTCCTTCTTTTCCTGAACATTATAAGCCTTGCAAAATAATAAGGGAAATAATATTATGATATTGATTTCATTATAAAATCAATATAAGAGGTGTGGACCATGACCCTGCGGCACATGAAAATCTTTCTCGCCCTCTGCGAGCACGACTATAACACCACTCGGGCGGCGGAGGCCCTGCACATGACCCAGCCCGCGGTAAGCCTGGCCCTCCGGGAACTGGAGGCACACTACGGTGTGGTCCTCTTCGACCGGATCGGCCGGCGGCTGTGCATCACCGCGGCCGGGGAGCGCTTCGCCCGCACTGGTCAACGCGGTCATCAGCGGCCTGGGCATTGCGGTGCTGCCCTACCGCATGGTGTCCGCCCCTTTGGAGCGCGGGCTGGTGTCCGCCGTTACTGTGGAGGGGCTGGAGTTCCACCGGAAATTCCGGATCGTCTATCACCGGGACAAATTTCTGACCGCACAGGCCCGGGATTTTATTGCCCTGTGCCGCAATTTTGAGGAAACGGCCTCTCAACACCAGTACCCCGGGCTCTGCTGATCCCACCGCTGGCAGGCAAAATCTTTTGAAAGTTCTCGACCGCCGCCGGCTCCTGTGGTATAATCCAGGCAGGATCACCCGGCTCCGCTCCGGCGGCCGCAGAAGAAAGGATGAACGCCATGTATCAGATCAATAACTTTACCAACAACGACGACGTCAAACTCCTCGACTCCCTGGGCCCCTTTACTGTGATCGAATACCAAAAGGACCTCAGCGTCATGCCTGGCAGCGCCCAGCTGGCCTATTACTGCAACGCCATGAATGTGCGCAAGCGCCAGGTCATCTGTGACCTGAGCAAGGCAAATATCACCCTCCAGGCCGGAGCCATGCAGTGGACGGTGGGCAACGTCAACGCCACTACCGGCGTCAAGGGGGTGGGCGACCTGTTCGGCAAAGCCCTTCGGGGCAGCGTCACCGGTGAGAGCGCCATCAAACCGGAATATACTGGGGACGGCACCCTGGTCCTGGAGCCTACCTATCAGCATATTCTCCTGCTGGATCTGGCCGACTGGAACGGCTCCATCGTTCTGGACGACGGTCTGTTCCTGGCCTGTGACTCCAGACTGAAGCACAAAGCGGTCATGCGGTCCAACTTCTCCTCGGCGGTGGCCGGCAATGAGGGCCTGTTCAACCTGGGCATCGCGGGCAGCGGCGTAGTCTGCCTGGAGTCCCTCTGCCCCAAGGAGGAGCTGGTGGAGATCACCCTTCAGGACGACGTGCTGAAGGTGGATGGCAACATGGCCATCGCCTGGAGCGGCAGCCTGAATTTCACTGTGGAGCGCTCCGGCAAGTCCCTGGTCGGCTCCGCCGCCTCCGGCGAGGGCCTGGTCAACGTCTACCGCGGCACGGGCCGGGTGCTGCTGGCCCCCGTCCTGAACGGCGCGGTCTGATCTGAAACAGAACTTTTACAGCCCTCCGAATGGCTCGGAGGGCTGTTTTGCATCCCGGGCCCTTTCTTCGCACCAGGCCCCTGAACCGGGAATAGGATGGAGCATCGAATAGAAAGGAGGCCGGACCCGCCGCCTCTCG
>ERZ791871.1074-NODE-1074-length-26564-cov-5.969859_pt1 | contig 26564 bp, 17 predicted proteins | sample MGYA00510280_ERZ791871 | MGnify/ENA primary metagenome ERZ791871 (study PRJEB30046, sample SAMN00792111) | human gut metagenome | study: EMG produced TPA metagenomics assembly of the A metagenome-wide association study of gut microbiota in type 2...
AGATATTAAAGGAGGTAGAGTATGTGTAAGACCCCTATCGCTTATTTGCTGCATAGTAGGGCTTTATGCGATTTTGGCTGTGTGCGACCTCTGTTTTATGGGAGAACCATGGTGCCGATACCTGCATAACGTGGGGATTATCGTGGGGTGCGTGTGCTTTATCAGCCTCACGGCGACCTGTTTGGAGCGAGGGCTTTGTCGGGTAAGCGGTTTTCTGGCGGGGAGCAGCTTCTTTGTTTATGCTTATCATGGGATGCCGTTGGCGTTGGCTATCAAGGTGGTGGTTCGGTATCTCCCTCCGGGGTCTGAGTTAGAGGTGATAGGCTTGTATTTGGGATCTGCCTGTGTGGTGATAGGGATCGGACTCGCTTTGTATGGCGGGATGAGGCGGTGTGTCCCTTCCTTTTTATTGCTGATTACTGGCGGCGATAGTTCTCATCACTAAAATGGCTTGTCTGCGTAATTCGCTTATTCGTGGCTTTTTGCTTGGAATGGGCGCTTTTCGCTGACAAGTCATTCCTTTGAATAGGCTGAAATAGCGGGAATAGAGGGGAGAAAAGAGAGGATTTGGTTGTCTTTTCATGCTGCGGATAGGCATTGTAAGGTTGTTACGATCCAGTTGTAGGGTGTTTACGGCGGCGTTGTTAGTTGCTTTCGACTGCGAATGCTATTGTTTTCGGAGCGAAACACTATTGTTTTCGAGTGAAAAGTCTATTGTTTTCGAATAAGAAGTCTATTGTTTGTATGTTTGAGGGTGATAAGAGACGGGAATCCTCGCTAGAATAAAAGCCCCAAAAACGATATATCATTGAAAAATAACTAATTGCGGATTTTTATTCTCAAATATGGAAGCCGACTGTACTCTGGGGCGAAATATTCGATTCTCTGGAGCTTTAGGGGACAAAATGTCAGAATGTCAAATTGGGCGATCTTCTATTATTAACAAAGGAAATCTCATTATCTTAGGGCAATGTCATAGGTTGTAGAGACGGGGCGTGCCCCGTCTCCCGTATCATGTGCGATGGATTCATGTTTCTTTGGCTATGGATGAAATTTGGTATGGTTGCCTTGTTTTTATCTGAATAATAAGGCTGGATTGGAAATAAATATCTACTTTTGTGCTCTAAAACATTAAAGTAAACGAAAATAGAAAGATGGCTGCAACGAAACGAATGAAACGTGCCTTGGTCTCTGTGTTTCACAAAGACAGGCTGGACGAAATCCTAAAGAAATTGCATAGCGAGGGTGTGAGCTTTGTATCAACAGGTGGTACTCAATCATTTATCGAGTCATTGGGTTTGCCTTGTGATGCGGTAGAGGACTTGACTTCTTATCCGTCTATTTTGGGCGGTCGTGTGAAGACGCTTCATCCGAAGGTATTCGGTGGTATCTTGGCTCGCCGTGAGAACGAGAATGACCAGAAACAATTAGCTGAATATGAGATCCCGGAGATTGACTTGGTTATCGTTGACCTATATCCTTTCGAGGAGACTGTCGCTTCCGGCGCTGAGGAACAAGCAATTATTGAGAAAATAGATATAGGCGGTATCTCTTTGATACGTGCTGCCGCGAAGAACTTCAAGGATGTGGTAATCGTAGCTTCCAAGGCTCAATACCAGCCGTTGATGGATCTTTTGAACGAGAAGGGCGCTGAGACAAGCATCGAGGATCGTAGATGGTTCGCCAAAGAGGCGTTCGCCGTTTCCTCGGGTTACGACTCCGCTATCTTCAATTATTTTGATGGCTGCGAAGGTTCCCATTTCCGTGCAACGGTAGATAGCCCGATGCATTTGCGTTATGGCGAGAATCCTCATCAAGCCGCTAAGTTCTATGGTAAGTTTAACGATATGTTCGATCAAATCCATGGAAAAGAGATTTCTTACAACAACTTATTGGATATCGACGCTGCCGTGAACTTGATCGATGAGTTTGACGAGCTGACGTTCGCTATCTTAAAACATAATAACGCTTGCGGTATCGCTTCCCGCGGTAATGTGGTTGAGGCTTGGAAAGAGGCTTTGGCTGGTGACCCGGTTTCCGCTTTCGGTGGCATCTTGATCACGAATACTACGATTAACAAGGAAGCTGCCGAGGAGATCCATAAGATCTTCTTCGAGGTGATTATCGCTCCGGCTTACGACGCTGACGCGCTGGAGGTACTTCAACAGAAGAAGAACCGTATCATCTTGATCCGTAAGGATTGCAAGACTTGCCCGATGCAGTTCCGTTCTTTATTGAATGGTGTCTTGATGCAGGAGAAGGACTTGAGCATCCAGGGTAAGGCGGATTTGGAGCCTATGACGGATAAGCAGCCGACGGCTTCGGAGGTCGAGGACTTATTGTTCGCTAATAAGATCGTGAAGAACAGCAAGTCCAATGCGATTACCTTGGTGAAGAACAAGCAGCTTTGCGCCAGCGGTATCGGGCAGACCTCTCGTGTGGACTCTTTGAGACAAGCCATAGAGAAGGCTAAATCATTCGGCTTCGACTTGAATGGCGCCGTGATGGCTTCCGACGCTTTCTTCCCGTTCCCCGATTGCGTTGAGATCGCAGATCAAGCAGGTATCACGGCCGTAATCCAGCCGGGAGGCTCTATCAATGATAAGTTGTCTGTCGAGTACTGTAACCAACATGGTTTGGCTATGGTGAAGACAGGTGTTCGTCATTTTAAACATTAATAATAAGACTAATGGGATTGTTTTCTTTCACACAAGAAGTTGCCATAGATTTGGGTACCGCTAATACCATTATCACGTGTAATGATAAGATGGTGGTAGACGAACCTTCGGTGATTGCTTTGGATGCTCGCTCGGACAAGGTGCTGGCTGTCGGTAAGGTGGCCCGTGAGATGTACGAGAAGACGCACCCGAATATTCGTACCGTACGACCGCTTCGTGAGGGAGTTATCGCGGATTTCTATGCTGCCGAGCAAATGATTCGCGGCTTTATCAAGATGGCGAGCGGAAGGAAGCGCTGGTTTGCTCCGTCCTTACGTATGGTGATCGGTATCCCTTCTGGTAGTACGGAGGTAGAGATACGTGCCGTGCGAGACTCTGCCGAGCATGCCGGTGGACGTGATGTGTACATGGTTTTTGAGCCGATGGCTGCCGCTATCGGTGTCGGTATAGATGTCTTGGCTCCCGAGGGTAATATGATCGTGGATATAGGAGGTGGTACTACCGAGATCGCTGTTATCTCCTTAGGTGGTATCGTGTCGAATAAATCAATCCGTATGGCGGGTGACGATTTAACGGCTGATATCGTGGAGTATATGCGTCGCCAACACAACGTGAAGGTGAGTGAGCGTATGGCCGAGCGTATCAAGATCAACGTGGGTTCCGCGCTTACTGTATTGGAGGACGCTCCGGAGGATTATGTGGTTCATGGTCCGAATCAGATGACTGCCTTACCGATGGAGGTACCCGTCTCTTATCAGGAGATCGCCCACTGTTTGGATAAGTCTATCTCGAAGATCGAGGCGGCTATCTTGAGTGCCTTGGAGCAAACCCCTCCCGAGTTATATGCCGATATCGTGAAAAACGGTATCTATTTGGCTGGCGGTGGTGCTATGCTTCGCGGTTTGGATAAGCGCTTGCGGGATAAGATGAATATCCAGTTCCATATCGCCGAGGATCCGTTGCATGCCGTGGCGAAAGGTACGGGAGTCGCTTTGAAGAATATTGAGAAGTTTAATTTCTTAATCCGATAAGAGTAAATAATTGAGAATTGAGAATTGAAAGTTGAAAATTAGCGAGCCGATAGGTCTAGTTCTTTTCAATTTTCAATTCTCAACTTTCAGTTTTCAATTCCTATGCGTAAGTTACTAGAATTCCTGATCGGGAAGAGGCATTGGTTTTTGTTCATTCTGCTTGAGGCTGTTTCGTTGATGTTGGTCTATCGTAATAACGCGTACCAACGGAATATTATATTCAGTTCAGCGAATGTCGTGACAGGATATATCGCCTCGATATCCGGATCTTTCACTTCTTATTTGAATCTTCGGGATATCAATAAGGAGTTATTGGAGCGTAACGGACAGTTGGAATTGCAAATGCTGGATCTGCAAGATCAGTTAGATGCGCTGATTGCGGATACGGTTAGTTTTAAGGGATTCGCGCCGGATTCGACGGAGCAATTTCCTTATTCGTTTGTCGTGGCGGATGTAGTGAACAACAGTGTCACGCATTTGTCCAATTATATTACCGTGAATAAAGGGAAACTGGATGGGATCATGCCCGATATGGGAGTTGTCTCGGAACGAGGTGTGGTTGGTATCGTATCGACGGTTTCCGATCATTTCTCCGTGATCATTCCGTTGCTGAATCCTAAGTTCCGGTTGAGTTGTAAGGTGTTAGGTAGTAGTTATTTCGGGTCATTAAGCTGGAATGGGCGCAATACGCTGTACGCCAACCTCGATGAGTTGCCGCGTCATGTGGAGTTCCAGAAAGGCGATACGATCGTGACGAGCGGTTACTCCGCCGTATTCCCCTCGGGTATTATCGTAGGTACGGTCGCTGATTTCGAGAAACAACACGATGATAATTTCTATTCATTACAGGTCGAGCTGGCTACGGATTTTCAAGCGTTGAACAACGTGCGTATTATCAAGAATTTCCGTCAGACGGAGCAAATTGGTGTAGAACAAGAGGCGAAAAGAAATGATTAATAATTTACTGCGTGGTTTCATATATTTCGTGGTGTTTGTGTTGATTCAGGTCTTGGTCTTGAACAACATTCATTTCTTGCGGATCGCTACCCCGTTTCTGTATCTCTATTTCATTATTAAGATGCCGGTCGGTAGCTCACGGACGCAAGTCGTTTTCTTCTCTTTCATAGCCGGGGTGGTTATTGATACGTTCAGCAACACACCGGGTATGCATGCGGCCGCCTGTACATTGGCGGGATTTTGCAGGGAGCCGTTAATCCGTGTATTCATGGGGAAAGATTTGCCGGAAGGTATTTACCCGTCTTATAAGACCTTTGGTTTCGGAGGCTTTTTCCGATATGTGTTATCGTTTGTGTTGATACAACATACGACTCTTTTTGTGATTGAGTCGTTGACTTTATTTGACCCGTTGTTTCTGGTTGTCCGTATCCTCTCGAGCGTGGTGATGACAACCTTATTGATTTGTACGGTAGAAGCATTCAATATAGAGTCTCAGAAAAGTGGAGAATAATACCAAGTATGAGTTTGAGAACAGGCGCTATGTCTTAGGTGGGGCGGTGATCCTGTTGGTTATCATCTTTATTATCCGTTTGTTCATCCTTCAGGTGGTCGACAACGATTATAAAGCTTGGGCGGATAGTAACGCTTTCTTGAAAAAAACCTTATATCCTTCCCGGGGTATGATGTACGATCGTAATGGTAAATTGTTGGTCTATAACCAGCCCGCTTACGACGTGATGCTTATCATGCGTGAGATACAGCCTTTCGATACCCTCGATTTCTGTGATGTGCTGGGCATCACGAAAGAGCAATTCCTCAAACGTATAGCGGATATTAAGAACCGGCGGTTAAATCCCGGTTATTCTTCCTATGTCCCTCAAGTATTTATGAACCAGCTTTCTGCGCAGGAATATGGCGTGTTGCAGGAGAAGTTATACAAATTTCCCGGTTTCTATATCCAGAATCGCACGATCCGCCAATACGAGTATCCCAATGCCGCTCTTGTGCTGGGAAATATCGGCGAGGTAAACCGGAAAGATATAGAGAATGACGCTTATTATACACAAGGCGATTACTCCGGCAGAACCGGGATCGAGCAATCGTACGAGGAATATTTGCGGGGCGTGAAAGGAGTCGAGATCCTGTTGCGTGACGCTCACGGACGTATCAAGGGGCGATACGAGGAAGGCAGGCACGATATCCAGCCGGAATCCGGCAAGAACTTGAAATTATCCTTGGATATGGACTTGCAGGCTTATGGGGAGAAGTTAATGCAGAATAAATTAGGGGGTATCGTGATGATAGAGCCGGAGACAGGGGAGGTACTTTGTATGGTTTCCGCTCCTACATATGATCCGAGTATCTTGATCGGGCGCCAGCGGGGAAAGAACTACGTGGCTTTGCAGAAGGACCCGTTGAAACCTTTATTCAACCGCCCGCTCATGGCGCAATATCCTCCCGGATCTACATTTAAACCGACTCAAGGTTTGATCTTCTTGCAAGAAGGGGTGATTACTCCGGAAACTCAATATACCTGTGCGCATGGATATACCTTCCGGGGAGGTAAGCCGGCTTGTCACGGGCATCCGTCTCCTCTGAATCTGGTCGGGGCGTTGGCGACCTCTTGTAACTCTTTTTTCCCTTGGGGACTGCATGATATGATCGACAGCCGGAAGCGATATCCGTCGGTACAGGAGGCTTTTGAGGTTTGGAAGAATCACATGGTCTCAATGGGATATGGCTATAAGTTGGGAATTGATCTTCCGGGAGAGAAGCGAGGGTTCATTCCGAATAGTAAGTTCTACGATAAGGTGTACCGGGGACGTTGGAATTCCAGTACGGTTATCTCGATCGCTATCGGTCAGGGTGAGATATTGGCTACGCCTTTGCAAATCTGTAATTTGGCGGCTACTGTCGCTAATCGGGGATATTATATTACTCCGCATGTCGTAAAAGAGATTCAAGACACTCCGCTGGATACATTATATAGTAAGAGGCATTATACATCGGTGGATACGCATTATTATAGTTATATTGCCGAGGGTATGCGAGGGGCTGTTACGGGAACCGCTTATGGTGGAACCTGTCGTGGGGCGGCTTTACCGGATATCGAGGTTTGTGGAAAGACGGGAACGTCGGAGAATCCGCATGGTAAGGACCATTCTATTTTTATGGGATTCGCTCCTTATCAAAAGCCGAAGGTCGCCATTGCCGTGTTTGTGGAAAACGCCGGATTCGGTGCTACCTATGCGGTGCCTATCGGTAAATTGATGTTGGAGAAATATTTGAAAGGAGAAATATCCGAGGCTAACAAGGCGACGGAGGAATATATTATGAATGCCGTAATACTACCGAACAATGCGCTATAGGAAAACGGAAATATGGAAGTCGGTAGACTGGATTACCATTTTGTTGTATTTGATTATGGTAATCGCCGGTTGGTTTAGTATTTGTGGGGCGAGCTACGAGTTTGATAACGTTGGCTTGTTCGACCCGTCGGGCCGTCCGGGGATGCAGATGATTTGGATCGGTACCTCACTCGCCCTTATTTTCGTCATATTGATGCTGGAAAGTGACTTCTTCGATATATTCGCCTATCTGATCTATGCGTGCGTGATCGTATTGTTGATCGCCACTATATTTTTAGCACCTAATATCAAGGGATCGCATTCTTGGCTCGTATTGGGACCTATCCGTTTGCAACCAGCGGAGTTGGCTAAGTTCGCTACCGCTTTGGCCGTGGCGAAGTTTATGAATGGCTATGGCTTTAAGCTAACGACGGTCAAGAATTTCTCAATCACTTTGTTCCTGATCTTCTTGCCGATGGTTTGTATTCTTTTACAGAAAGAGACGGGGTCGGCATTGGTTTACTTGGCATTCTTCTTGATGTTATACCGGGAAGGAATGACTGGATATATTTTGTTGATAGGAGTTTGTGCGGTCGTCTTTTTCGTTACGGGAATGAAATATTCAGAGGTGATGGTGGGTATTACCCCATTGGGTGAATTAATCGTCTCTTGCCTTGTCTTATTAATAACCATGGGATTAGTTGGGAATGTCCGTAAGGATTATATAAGCGTTAAGATCATGCTTGGGGGGATCGCTTCGACATTCTTGATCGGGTATGTCGTTTCTTTGTTTGTCCCGGTAAACTTCACTTGGATATCGATAGGCTTGGTAGGAGCCGCGTCAATCTATTTATTCTATTTATCCATTCGAAACTGGGTATGGCATTATGCGTTAATCGCTCTGTTCGCTTTAGGTTCTATCGGTTTCCTATTTTCTGTGGATTATGTGTTTAATGACATATTGGAACCTCACCAACAAATTCGTATTAAAGTCTCTTTAGGCTTGGAGGATGATCCTAGCGGGGCGGGGTATAATGTGAATCAATCCAAGATCGCTATCGGTTCCGGAGGATTATCCGGAAAAGGATTCTTGAATGGGACGCAGACCAAATTGAAGTATGTGCCGGAACAGGATACGGATTTTATCTTTTGTACGGTAGGCGAGGAGCAAGGCTTTTTGGGAGCCTCTGCCGTATTGATCGTATTCGGACTTTTTATTCTTCGTCTGATTGTATTGGCGGAGCGGCAAGATAACGCTTTCGGGCGAGTCTATGGCTATAGCGTAGCCTCCATATTCTTTTTCCATCTGGCGATTAATGTCGGCATGGTGACGGGATTGACTCCGGTTATCGGGATTCCCTTGCCTTTCTTTAGCTATGGAGGTTCCTCGCTTTGGGGATTTACGATCTTATTGTTTATTTTTCTTCGTTTGGACGCTTCTCGGAAGGAGCGTTAATGGAAGAAGGTAAGACCCGTAAGCCGATTTCCTGAATGCCCGGAAGTTGGTCGTTACGCATCCCCTGCCGGAAGCTAAAGGTATATTGCCCTTTAACGGGGAAATAGTAAGCAGACCGTATCGGGAAACTGGATTGAAACAGGGAGATCCCGTCCCCATACCATTTCCCAAACTCATCAGCTAACATACATTCGATCGTATCCCTTTTTAAAGGACCTATCGGAAGTTCCTCGCTGCAAAATACCCATAGGTTCTGATACGGATACATATTATTGTTCCGTACTTCCAAGGTTAGGTCGTACGGAACCGATATATCCTTAATCAAGAAAGTGAAATAGTACTCCTTATCCTTCTCCCACGAGGTGTTTTGGATAGCTTGATACTGATCGTATACAGCTTCATTCTCGCAAGAGAAGCATAAGAAACATGTTACACAGGCGGCAATGAACTTTTTAAGCCTCAGGCTTTGTCTCTGGCCTATTCTCCGTTTTATCAGGTCTGGCCTGTTTGATCGGTTGCTGAGGTTTGTCATTATTCGCAGGCTTGTCATTGTTGGATTGCTTATCGTTATTAGCTCTCGGCCTTTGTTTCGGGCGATTGTTTCGGTTGTTCTCCCGATTCTCCCGACTGTTTTCCCGGCTATTATCTTTGTTATTCTCCCGGTTATTCTCTCTGTCCCGGTTATTCTCACGATTGCTATTCCTATTATTTCCTCCGTTGCGGCGATTATTGCCACCGGCTCCGTTTCCTCCGTTGTTCTTATTCTCAGAAACAGGTGCGTCGGTGTTGGTAACTGCTGTCACGGTGGTGTTAGCTCCGTTCCCGTTTCCATTGTTCTCGCCATTATTCTTGTTGGCAGGACGTTTTTTCTTTTTCTTTTTAACAGAGTCGAAACGTGTGACGCTTTCTTGCCCAAGAATATCTTGAGCGTCTCGTTTCGGTGGTTGTGGCTTCGTATCCGCCTCTAGAGATATCGGCTTCATGCCTTTCTTATTCATGTTAATGACATCGAAAGCACGGCTTGCCGGAATCGTGATAAGATTAGCCGCAAATGATTTATCCGTAGAATAGGTAATTTCCCGTTTGAAAATATCCGTCTTGAAATGATAGTAATTATTATCTTTGGTCTCCAAGACAATCTCCCGGGAAGGAAGGCGTTTCTGGGCTTCCACATATGTATCTACCTCATAATTGATACAACATTTCAATTTAGCGCATTGTCCGGCCAATTTCTGGGGATTCATGGAAATATCTTGATAACGGGCAGCTCCGGTAGCGACCGATACAAAACTTGTCATCCAACTGGAACAGCAAAGTTCTCTACCGCAAGGGCCGATACCACCGATACGTCCGGCTTCTTGACGAGCACCGATCTGCTTCATCTCGATACGAACACGAAAAGCCTCCGCTAGCACTTTAATTAGTTGACGGAAATCTACACGTTCATCCGCTATATAATAAAAGATCGCCTTATTACCGTCACCTTGATACTCTACATCACCGATTTTCATATTCAATCCTAAATCGGCTGCGATTTGCCGCGAGCGAATCATAGTGGCATGTTCCTTTGCTTTCGCTTCCTCATATTTCTCGATATCGGTCGGTTTTGCCTTTCGGTAAATCCGTTTTGGCTCAGCTTCCGTGCGCACGTTGTTCTTCTTCATTTGCAGCAGAACCAATTTACCCGTTAAAGAAACCGTACCGATATCATGACCGGGATTTGCCTCTACGGCTACTATATCACCTTTTTCCAAAGGTATTTTAGCACTATTCAAGTAATACCCTTTGCGGGTGTTTTTAAATTGAACCTCTACGAAATCAGTCGAGCCTTCCGCGTCGGGTACATCGCACAACCAATCATAGGTATTCAGTTTATTGTTTTGCCTTTTGCTGCAACCTTTGCAGCCCATATGGCTACTTCCTTTATCTAATATGAAATCCATTTATTTTTAATTTGTAAGAGGGCCATCGACATAACCACCCAATTTATCTAAATATGCAAAAATAGTGATTTATTCCCATTCAAAATCATAGTTATGATTTTTTCAGTTATAAAAAAAGACCCGAAGATAGGTGTTATACCTAACCTTCGGGCCTTTTCTTATATATTTACACGATTAGTCTACCAACCCATGGCTCTTGAATACCTTGTGGATTGTCTCCAAAGCGTAATCTAGTTGCTCTTTCGTGTGGGTAGCCATAAGGGAGAAGCGGATCAGTGTATCCTCGGAAGCAACTGCGGGAGCTACTACCGGGTTTACGAAGATTCCGGCCTCAAATAATTCTTTTACGATAAGGAATGTCAAGTCGTTGTCACGGATAAACAACGGGATGATCGGGGTAGAAGTATGTCCGATCTCACAACCCATGTTACGGAAACCATCCAATGCGTAATGAGTCAAATCCCATAAATGTTGGATACGTTCCGGTTCGCTTAACATGATATCTAATGCCGCGTTCGCTGCAGCAGTAGCGGCAGGCGTATTGCTTGCGCTAAAGATATAGGAACGGGAGTGGTGACGTAAGTAATTGATAACCGGTTCGTCTGATGCGATAAAACCACCGATAGAAGCGAAAGACTTACTGAAAGTTCCCATGATCAAATCAACATCGTTCGTAACGCCGAAGTGATTACAAGTACCGCGGCCATGATCACCGAATACACCGATACCATGAGCCTCGTCAACCATTACACTTGCGTTATATTTCTTTGCGAGAGCTACGATTTCCGGTAATTTAGCGACATCACCTTCCATGCTGAAGACACCGTCGATAACGATAAGTTTCACCTTGTCTGGCTCGCATTTCTGGAGTTGTTTCTCCAAGGAGTCCATATCGTTATGCTTGAATTTCAATTTCGTGGAGAAAGAAAGACGATGTCCTTCGATAATGGATGCATGATCCAACTCATCCCAAAGGATATAGTCCTCACGTCCGGTGATACAGGATACAACACCTAGATTAACTTGGAAACCTGTAGAGTATACGATGGCGTCTTCTTTACCAACAAATTCTGCTAAACGTTTTTCCAACTGGAGGTGTAAGTCCAACGTTCCGTTTAAGAAACGTGAGCCGGCACAACCTGTACCATACTTTTTAATGGCCTCGATCGCTGCTTCTTTTACTTTAGGATGATTGGTTAATCCTAAGTACGCATTAGAACCAAACATCAAGACTTTCTTCCCGCTGATTAGAACTTCCGTGTCCTGATCGCTCTGGATTTCCCTGAAGTAAGGATAGATTCCCATTGCCATGGCTCTTTGAGGAGCGTCGTACTTTGCTAGTTTCTCTTGTAAAAGTTTCATATTATTATAAAAGAGAATGATTTATCTCGCTATTTATTTATTCTAATAAAGAACACAGGTTCGCCGCGTACATAATCCCATGTTTCGGCAAATCCAGCCGCAAAAGTAGTAAAAAAATAACTTATAGTAGTCGAAATGCTTTAAAAGTTTTATAAAAGCATTATTTTTGTCCTCTCAAATAAAAAAGAAGAAGTGAGGATGAGCGAACGGGATATAAAAGTACAAGCTATCATAAACCCTATATCAGGTGTAGGGTCGAAGCGCAAGATACCTAAGATGATCGAAGGGATCTGCTCGAAAAAGAACTGTTCGTTAAACATTTCTTTTACAGAGTATGCAGGCCATGCCAGCGAGTTGACTCGGCAAGCCATAGAGGAAGGAGCTGAATATATTTTGGCGGTAGGCGGTGACGGGACGGTGAATGAGATAGCGAGAGCTATGATCCATTCGAATGCGATCTTAGGTATCATCCCGAAAGGTTCGGGCAATGGCTTAGCTAGAGAATTGCACATACCGATGGACGTGAAAAGAGCTATCGATCTGATCGCGAAAGGGCATGTTACGACGATAGATTGCTGCCGGGCGAACGGACAGGTCTTTTTCTGTACCTGTGGAGTCGGTTTTGATGCCGCCGTCAGCCAGAAATTCGCAAATGAGAAACGGCGCGGGTCTCTTACTTATATAAAGAATACGATAGAGGAGTATCTGAGCTATAAGCCTGAGCCTTATGAATTGGTGGTAGATAATCAGACGATCAAGGAGAAGGCGTTTCTAGTCGCTTGCGCGAATGCTTCGCAATATGGTAATAACGCGTTTATCGCTCCGCATGCGAATATACAGGACGGACGGATGGACGTTACGATCTTATCCCCTTTTATGCCATTGGATATTGCTCCTTTGGCCATCCAATTGTTTACCAAACAGATTGATCGGAATAGTAAGATTAAGACGATGAAAGCCCAGCAAGTCACGATTATTCGCCAACATCCGGGCGTGATGCACTTGGATGGAGAACCGATCATGGCAGATCGCCGTATCGATATTACGGTGGAACCGAAGGCCTTACATGTGCTGACTCCGGAGGTTGTGTCTTTCACCAAGGAGGTACATAATTTATTTGACGAGGTAACTCGCTTCTTCGATAAAAAACTTCCTTACATTTTCAAGTAAAAGTCTTTAGCTATAGCGGTGAATTCATCGCTATATCGATGCCGCTCGATTTCTAGGGTCAGATGAGACGACTTGGGTTTTGCTACCGGCGTCGCTGAGAGTTCTATTAATAAACGCTTAGGAGGGGCGTCCGGTATGGGGGAAACGTGGGCTTCTCTCGATGGCGATAAAGACTCTTCTCGAGCGAGGTCTATTAAAGACTCCCGTTGATCAAAGGGAAGCACCAAGGCGATATTTCCTTCGGCTGCCAACAGTTTGCGGCTATCACGCAATAAATCCGGGAGTGATAGAGTATCCGTATGCCGGGCTAGATTACGTTTAGTATCCGGGCATTTCAATGAATCAATAAAATAGGGTGGGTTGGATACGATCAAGTCATATTTGATATTCTCATCCGGCATATATTCGGAGAGCGAGGTTTGATAGACTTGTATCCGGTTGGCGAAAGGCGATTTCGCGATGTTTTCCCGAGCTTGTAAACATGCGTCTGAATCTATATCGATAGCGTCTAGGATCGCGGTGCTACGCTGCGCCAGCATGAGGGCGATCAATCCCGTTCCGGTTCCCACATCCAAAATCCTCTGACATCTCTCTATGCTAGCCCACGCCCCAAGCAAAACGCCATCCGTTCCGACTTTCATGGCACATTTATCGTGCCATACCGTAAATTTCTTGAATTGAAAATAAGGATTTGCCATATCTCTATCGATTGTATGCCGCGAAATTAGTAAGAATTGAATGAAAAGCTGTAACTTTGGCACGTTTATTGTATTAACATATACAATGATGAATGTATATATGAAAGAAAAGACGAGAGTATTTTGCCAGAATTCGTTTGATGACTTGGATGACAATATTGGTATCGTAATGCCAATTCTTACAGAATGCGATGTAGATGAGGATTTCACAGAAGGAATAGAGAAAGTTGGAGACACTATACCCATTCTTCCGTTAAGGAATATGGTACTCTTTCCGGGTGTAGCCATGCCGGTGATTATCGGGCGTCCTAAATCGATGCGCCTGATCAAAGAGGCTGTACATAAAAAGAGTTTGATCGGAGTTGTTTGCCAGAAAGAGATGGGTACGGAAGATCCTATCTTAGAGGATTTATATACAACCGGGGTAATCGCTGACATCGTTCGTGTCTTAGAGATGCCGGACGGTAGTACTACTGTTATTCTTCAAGGTAAGAAACGCTTTGAATTGAATGAGTTGACCGAGACAGATCCGTATCTTTCCGGTAAGATCACCGTATTGGAGGACACGAAGCCGGACAAGACAGACCGCGAGTTCGAGGCTTTGATCTCAACGATCAAGGATTTGACCATCAAGATGCTTGGGGCCGTGGCTGAACCTCCCCGGGATTTGATCTTCTCGATCAAGAATAATAAGAATGTCTTGTATGTGGTCAATTTCTCTTGTAGCAATATACCGAGTGGATCGGCCGAGAAACAGCAATTGTTATTGATCGGGGACTTAAAAGAGCGTGCGTATCGGTTACTTTTTATCTTGAACCGCGAGTATCAGCTGGTGGAGTTGAAAGCTTCCATCCAGATGAAGACACATGAGGATATCAATCAACAACAAAAAGAATATTTCCTTCAACAGCAAATCAAGACCATTCAAGAGGAATTGGGCGGGAATATCAATGAGTTGGAGATAAAAGAATTACGGGAGAAAGCCAGTCGTAAGAAATGGCCTGCCGAGGTAGCGCAGGTCTTTGAGAAGGAATTGCGAAAATTGGAACGATTACATCCGCAATCTCCGGATTATTCCGTACAGACGCAATATGTCCAGAATATCGTTAACTTGCCGTGGAACGAGTATAGTAAGGACAATTTCAACTTATCTCATGCCCAGAAGGTCTTAGATCGTGATCATTATGGTTTGGAGAAGGTGAAAGAGCGTATTATCGAGCATCTGGCGGTATTGAAGCTGAAAGGGGATATGAAATCTCCGATTATCTGTTTGTACGGTCCTCCGGGAGTCGGCAAGACTTCATTGGGGCGTTCCATCGCAGAGGCTTTGCGCCGTAAATATGTACGTGTTTCTTTAGGTGGATTGCACGATGAGGCCGAGATCCGCGGACATCGTCGTACCTATATCGGCGCTATGTGCGGACGTATCATCCAGAATATACAGAAGGCGGGAACATCGAACCCTGTCTTTATCTTAGATGAGATCGATAAGATCACGAATGATTTCAAGGGGGATCCGGCATCCGCTTTATTGGAGGTCTTGGACCCGGAGCAGAATAATGCGTTTCACGATAATTATCTGGATATCGATTACGATTTAAGCAAGGTGATGTTTATCGCTACCGCTAATAATTTGAATACGATTTCCCAGCCATTGCTGGATCGTATGGAACTGATCGAGGTGAGCGGTTATATCATGGAGGAGAAGGTAGAGATCGCAGCGAAGCATCTCGTGCCTAAGCAGATGGATGTACATGGCTTGAAGAAAGGTTCCGTGAAATTCCCCAAGAAAACCTTACAAGTGATCGTTGAAGCCTATACACGCGAGAGCGGTGTCCGGGAATTGGATAAGAAAATCGCCAAAATCATGCGTAAGCTAGCCCGTAAGGTCGCTAGCGACGAGCCTATCCCGACGAGCATTAAGCCGGAGGATTTGTATGAATATCTAGGGGCGGTCGAATATTCCCGCGATAAATATCAAGGGAATGACTATGCCGGCGTGGTTACGGGATTAGCTTGGACGGCTGTTGGTGGTGAGATTCTTTTCGTGGAGTCGAGCTTAAGTAAAGGTAAGGGGTCAAAGCTTACTTTGACCGGGAATCTGGGAGATGTGATGAAAGAGTCTGCCATGTTGGCACTTGAGTATATCCATGCGCATGCGGCTCAGTTTAATATCAACGAGGAGTTGTTCGAGAACTGGAATGTGCATGTCCACGTACCGGAGGGGGCGATCCCGAAAGACGGACCGAGTGCCGGAATAACGATGGTGACTTCTCTTGTCTCCGCCTTTACTCAGCGTAAGGTGAAAAAGAACTTGGCTATGACCGGCGAGATCACGTTGCGTGGCAAAGTGCTTCCCGTAGGTGGTATCAAGGAGAAGATCTTGGCGGCTAAACGTGCCGGGATCAAGGAGTTGATTCTTTGCAAGGAGAATGAGAAGGATATCAATGAGATTAAACCGGAGTATTTGAAAGGCTTGGTGTTCCATTATGTGAGTGACATTCAACAGGTGGTGGATCTGGCGTTGCTGAGAGAAAAGGTGGATAATCCCTTGTTCTGATAACGACTTTTTAGGCATATATAGGTGTGGGCTTATACGTATATACGTGTAGGCCCATATTAGTATCGGCGTAAGCCTATACGTATATACGCGTGGGCCTACGCCGATATAGGTGTTTTTAAGGGAAGCGTATACTTCTATTTAGAGTATTTCCGTAGGAATTCCAAGCTGTTGCGTATCTCTTGGATATCGGATTTGAAATCATCGTATTCAATGGAGATAAGCCCGTTGAAATGCTGACGCTTCAGCTCGTTGACGAACGCTTTTACCGGTAAGATCCCGGTTCCCCATGTGGCGTCTTCCATCTTGTCGGTGAGGTCTTTCAAATGCGCCACCTTGATGCGTCCGGATAATTTCTGGAGATTCTTGAGCGGATCTTCACCCACCCGTTTCCAATGGCCGATATCGGCGCATACTCCCATCAAGGGAGAACGGCCTTTCAGCGCTTTCTCTACCACCTCGGCACTTGCGTAAATGCATGGACTCGGATGGTTATGGATCGCTACCTCCATATCGTACTTCTTGGCGAGGGATTCGATGTAGTCCAACTGGTTTAACTCCGGTTCGACAGTCACGATATGTGCGCCTATTTTATGAGCGAATGCGAAGAACTTATCCCATTCCTCGTTAGTCCCATAAGAGGCTACACCAAAGGCGATCGGCTTGATTCCCCTTTTCTTGAACTCATGGCGTAATAAAGCGCAGTCATCATCGCTCAAGTCGTAATTCAGATAGGTCTCTTTTGGGAACGGAGCACCCAATTCTTGGAAAAAGAAAGCTTCCGCATACCCCATGCCCAGTTGTTGAGTCTTATCCAAGGTCTCCATCAACGTAAGATTGTGGAAAGTCCAAGTCTGTATACCCACCTTCCAGTCCGCTTTTTGCGCCGCCAGCTGTACGGCCTGCCCAAGGAGCATGACCGTACATAGTGCTAATATAATATATCGTTTCATACTTATACCGGCATTTCCGGAAGGCTCCAGCCTTCACGATAGGTATGTCTGATATATTCGTTGGCAGCCTCTAGCGCATTGAACTCCGCGTATTTCGTATCGAAATAGGGGTGACCGTCTATCACCTTGAAATCATCGCTGGTTACGATCTTCAATACGTCGGAAGAGGATATGTTGGTGAAACGCATGTTTTGGGCGTCCCACATCAATTTCTTGTTCAAGCCTTGCAGACGGATCGCCAATACGCCTAATAACACCATCTCGTTGAATGGTCCGGAATAAGCGAAGTTGGAAGTTCCTTCCACACGGTTCTCAGGAGATTCTTTACAAGCACGGATCCAGTCTTGCTCATGGAAACCGTCGAAGTATCCGGTAGCGTTCGGGATACGGCGCAAATAAGGGGTTACTTGAGGTACACGGCCGGATAATAACCGGGAGTTGAAACCTCCGCAATCGCAGATCAACGTATCTTTAGTACCTACGAAGATACATCCACCCAAACCGTCACGCATCATATCTACGCCATCCGGTAATAAGTCCGGACGCTGAGGAAGCATACCGCCATCGTACCAATATACTTTCACTTCCGGCAAGGCTACCTTTGGAAGATTGTCACGAGCCGGGAAGCGGAATTCTACCACCTCCGATTGAGGAGCGGATTCCGTATTGATCTGGGTAGAACGGCCTTGTACGCGATCCGGATAACCTAACTTCAAGGATTGATAAACCGGGTCGAGCACGTGGCAAGCCATATCTCCGAAAGCTCCGGTTCCGAAATCCCACCATCCACGCCAGTTCCAAGGGGTATAGATCTCATGGAACGGACGCATGGCGGCCGGGCCGATAAATAAGTCCCAATTCATCGTCTTCGGACAACGTTGTTTTTCGGTTGGGCGCTGTAATCCTTGCGGCCAGATCGGACGGTTGGTCCATGCGTGTACTTCTTTTACTTCACCGATCTCTCCGTTCCAGATCCATTCGCATAATTGACGTACACCATCGCCGGAGTTCCCTTGGTTACCCATCTGGGTCGCTACCTTATATTTAGCGGCGAGTTTTGTCAATAAACGGCTCTCGTAAACGGAGTGGGTAAGCGGCTTTTGGCAATATACGTGCTTCCCCATTGTCAAGGCGGTGGCTGCGATCGTGGCATGAGTATGGTCCGGAGTAGCTACCATGACACCGTCGATTTGGTCGCCCAACTCATCGAACATCTTTCGCCAGTCCCAATAACGTTTAGCGTCCGGGAATTCCTCGAAGCAGTTCTTCGCGTATTTCCAGTCGATATCGCAAAGCCCGATGATGTTCTCGGTTTTCATGCCGACCAAGTTCGGGTGGCCTTTACCACCGATACCGATACCGACAATATTCATTGTATCACTTGGTGCCTTATGGCCTAATCCAGCGATCGTTTTAGAGGGGACGATTGTTAGACCAGCTGCCGCTACGGCTGCTTTTTTCAGAAAATCTCTTCTTGATTCCATGTTGTATAATTTGTTTTTTAGTAGTTACTGTTAGAAATTGAAACAGGAGGTTACCATTCTATGATCCGAAGGGTAAGGGGAGACTACCACGTCCGAGGTGGCCTCGCTTTCGCCTGTGATAAATGAGTCTGTTACCTTACATCCGGAATATAGTACGAAATCCAGACGGTCTAGTATTTCTTGTTCGCTAGGAACGGGAGTCCATGTATAGCCGGGTGTGGAGACCTCGTCCGGATGGATTGTCCGGTAGGAGTCGTTCATCCCGATCTCAGAGAAAGCCTTGGTTGCCGGCCACTCCACCTTGATCTTGTGGATACCGGCATCGGCGGCCCGTTGTGTCCAGTCCAAGAAAGAAGGCTCATTAAAATCTCCTGTTAAAAAGACAGGATAACCTTCTTTCATGACTTGCTGTATATCCTTTTGATAACGAGTTACTTCTTCACGCCGGGCCTCGTTGGCGAACCAGACAGCTTCCTCCTCGGTATCGATAAACGGATAATCGCCATAAGGAATCCCATTCAATTGATAAGGCTGATACGGGATATAATATAGATGGCAATTAAACATCCAGCAGAATTTGTCTTTGCCTACCTGTATCTTCACCCCGTAGCGGGAAGCCGTACTGTCGACGACCGGATAACGAGATAAGATATAATGTCCCTCCCCTTGGTTGAAAAGGTGGAAACCTAGGGATTCCGCGATTTCCGGCACATGATCGTGCTTGATGCCGTCTTCTTCATAGATATGCCCTTCTTGGATTCCTACGATATCCGTCTGGCTAGCCTCGATCACTTTCGCTGTCTGGCTAGGGGGAAGCTTTCCCCCTAGGGTATTCAACCAAATATTGAAACTACTGACTTTTACCGTTGCCGGCTTGTCGCTACATGCGCTCAATGCACAACAAAGTATGGCTACGCAGCATAAAATTTCACTTATCTTCCTCATGTTTCTCTGGTATTTACAGGAACAAATATATTAAATGTCCCGTTCTTTTCACTACTAAGACTTCTTAATTTATTTTACCATCGGCCAAGGAAACTTCGATACAAGCTGGATGCGTTGACCTGTAGCTTGTGATTTTCGGGCGGCCTCGATAATCTCTAATACGTGTAACGCATGCTCGACATTTATACGTGGTTCCGTGTTTAATGCCATGTGTTTGCTGATATCGGAAGCTCCTTCTTGCCAAACATAGCCATTGGTGTCCGGAACGAAACGTTGGAGTACCGGATGATCCATCGTCGATAAGTCCACCCCGTTTGGTGCCCAGTCGTAACCTACCATATGCATATTGCCGTGGGAACCGTATAAGGAGATCGTCGCTTTCTCCTGTCCTTTACCTAAATGTCCGTATGGATCGAAATAATTGAAACCACACTCGATATGAGAAAGGACTCCCTTTTCGTGTTCCATGATAATCATGGCATTATCTTCTTCTCGAACTTTGATTTTGCCCTTATCGTCTACGGTTCTCTCCGGGGTTACGATTGTAGTCATGGCAACAACGGATTTAGCCGGTCCCAATAATCCGGTTAGGGTAGCGATGTTATAGACTCCTAAGTCGGGCATACTGCCACCTAGCGGTTCGTAGAAGAAAGCAGACCAAGAAGGGCCTTCATGTCCGTAATGTCCGTGCGCACATGCCAGATTACCTAGGGTTCCTTTATTGATTTGTTCGGCCATAAAGGCAAATTGAGGACTGTTTACAACGGCAGGCGCACCCCAGATACGAAGTCCCTTGCTCGTAGCGAGATCGTATAATTCTTTGCCTTCCTTATAGGAATTCGCCAAAGGTTTCTCGCTCCAGACATTTCTTCCCGCCATCAAAGCCTTACGGTTCAACTCTCCGTGAACCTGCATATCGGTCAATGTAAGCATCAAGTCGAACTTGGAACCGCTAAGCATATCATCGATATGCTTGTACCATTTAGGTATATTATATTGCTTGGCCGCCTTTTGAGCACGATCCGGTTTGATATCGCAACAAGCCACGATTTCTACATACGGGCATTTCGATATATGGGGAAAATATTGGGTAGATACACTTCCGCAACCGATAACGGCTACTTTCACCTTTTTACCTTCCGACTCGAATTTCTCCGCATAGGCGGAAAGAGGGGATAGTAGTGACGCTAGACTTGCTGCGGCAGATACTTTAAAGAATTCTTTTCTATTCATGGCATTGATTTCTTAATACAATTAGTCTAAATCCTTAATCTTCACATTCTTGAAATATACTTTACTTCCATGGTCCTGAAAACAAAGTTTACCGGTGGTAGAGATACCGTAATCGGGGAAAGCTTCCCATTTACCGCTATAACGACGCATCTTCCAATCTTCGGACCCTTCTTGGAAAGAGAAAAGTTTTTCTCCGTTCAGCCAGTGCTCAACATATCCATCCTTGTAAAGTACCATAGAGGAGTTCCATTCTCCCGGAGGGTTCACCTGTTTGGTTTCCGGTACATACATAGCGTAGTTGCAACCCGTTTTCTGCCAGTCTTCCAATCCCTCTTTTCCGGTCTCGCTGACCCAAGGATAGTTATCGTCATCGATCAACTGGTATTCCGGGCCGGTTTCAAAAGGAGCTTTGTACTTAGGCCCTTCTTGTACGTGATATAAGAATCCTGAGTTTCCTTGCGCCCCGATTTTCCAATCCCATTTGATCTGGAAGTTATGGTAATTCTTAACGGTAACGATATCGGTACTTACCTTGATCGTGGTATCCGCTATCACGTCACCACCGTTTCCGTAGCCGACGATCACCCCGTCTTCTACCTGCCATCCCTTGACATCACCCCCGTTGAACATTTTCCAACCGGTAAAATCCTTGCCATTGAATAACAAGGTGTAGCCTTCCGCTTTTTCCTCCTCAGTCAATACATTATCTTTTACTTCCGTGGATGAGGAACGACTTCCACATGCAACCATACACATCCCGTAAATGGTTACTAGAAAAATAGATACGATCTTTTTCATATATTAGAATATTTAGTTTAATTATCTCCTTATGATAACGCCATTTGATATGGTTTATTTGTTCATTGGCAAAAATACTGCACATAAAGGATTTGGATAATAGAGTATCTAGCTAAAAAAAATGGATTATCTTTGCGTTATTCAGTAACCATCTAAAAGTTCTGGTTTATGGCGAAAATAAAGCATGGTTTTTCCGGTCAGCGGTTGATTGTCTATCCTTTCTACGTTATAGAACAAGCGTTGAACAACCCGTTAGTCGCGGACTTGGTCGTACACTCTATGGGGTATTTTCCGAAGGCGGAAAGCCATTATATTGATCGTGCGTCCGGTTGTGGAGAGTACCTTTTAATTTATTGCACCAAAGGAGAGGGCTGGTACGTGTTGGATGGAAAACGATATGTCGTACCCGAGAATCATTTTTTCATCCTCCCGGCAGAGAAGCCCCATCAATATGGTTCGAGCGAGCATGATCCTTGGTATATTTATTGGGCACATTTTAAAGGGAAAAAGGCGAAGTATATCAGCGATCAACTGCAAGGGGTGATCCCGATCGACATGGATGATAATTCCCGTATCGGCGATCGTATCGCTTTCTTCGATGAACTATTGAACGTGTTGGAGAGCGGGACGGATGAGGCTACGGTTAATTATGTCAATTTAAGTTTCAATCATTTGATCGCCTCTTTCCTCTATGTGAAGACGTATAGGGAGGCTAAATTCTCCAAAAGCAAGGCGGAGAATACGTTCTTTATTAGTTTGGCGACCCACTTCATGACGGAGAATCTGGAAAATAAATTGACATTAAAGGAATTGGCCTCTCATTTCGGCTATTCGGAATCTTATATGTACAGGCTTTTCTTCAAGGAAACCGGCTATGCGCCGATGAATTATTTCTTACATATGAAAATAGACCGGGCTTGCCAGCTATTATTACATACAAATATGAAAATCAATCAGGTCGCCTTGAAACTGGGCTTTGACGATCCCTACTATTTCAGCCGTATCTTTAAGAAGATAGTAGGTACATCGCCCAAGGATTACCGGCACTCGTTGCCGAAGTGAGATATTTACGATGAACCTAAACGGGAGCTTAGGGCTGGCGGTATTTATTCCGGTCGGCTTCCGTTATTTCCCGGATTACACGGCAGGGATTGCCGGCGGCTATGACATTGGCCGGAATATCTTTGGTTACGACGCTTCCTCCGGCGATTACCGTGTTATCGCCAATGGTCACCCCGGGAAGGATACAGGCTTGCGCACCGATCCATACGTTATCGCCGATAGTCACGGGAAAAGCGTATTCCAGACCTTCATTACGTTGCTTTACGTCAAAAGGGTGGCCGGCGGTATAGATGCCTACGTTCGGGGCGATGAATGCGTTATTGCCGATACGAACTTTCGCTCCATCCAAGATAACGAGATTCACGTTGGCGAAGAAATTATCCCCAATCTCGATATTATAGCCATAATCGCATTGGAAAGGGGATAGGATAACGGTGTTCTTCCCTTTCTTGCCTAGAAAAGAGGTTAGGATCCGATCTTTTTCTTCCTCTTGGTCGGGGGGCAATTGGTTGTATTTGAAAAGGACGCATTTCGCTCTTTTCATCTCATCTTGAAGCTCACTATCATGATTCGCATTGTATAATAGACCTTCCGCCGCTTTTTCTTTTTCTGTTTTCATATGTCTCTTACTAAGATTTATAAAACGATGATTTGCGCGAAGATACTATTTTATTGGGAGGAGTTTATCCTCCGATTCGTATTTCCAAACCCATTTTTTCCCCCATCTCCTTAAAGGGGAACAGCTCTTCTTTGGCTAGCATTTGCTCGCAGGGATAAGGATAGGTGAGACCTAATTGCTCGTATTTATCTTTTCCCAATGTATGATAGGGAAGCAGGTGTACACATTTGATACGATTTTCTTTCGCCAGCATGAATATTTCCCGAAGCGTATTCTCATTGAAATTGAAACCGGGGATTACCGGTACACGGATCGTTACTTTATTAGCGCTCTTACTGGATATATACCGTAAATTCGTGAGGATCGTATCCAAGTTCGCTCCGGTTTCTTTCTGAAGTAAATCCTTGTCCGTATGTTTGATATCGAACAAGAACAAATCGATAAGCGGAAGCGCTTGCTTTATCTTATCAAGATTCACTTGCCCGCAAGTCTCCACGGAGGTATGCAGTTTCTCGTTCTTGCATTGGATCAGCAAATCCATCAATCCCTCGAATTGCGTGAAAGCTTCGCCACCGGAAAACGTAACCCCTCCACCGGAATTCAGGTAATAATCCCGGTCACGTAAAAGGATTTCCATGATCTTGGATGAGGTAATAGATTCACCGACAAACTTAATGGCGTTCTGCGGGCATATACGCTCGCAAGCCTTGCAGGCTACACAGGCCTGACGATTAAACACCGGAAAATGGTCTTGGATGGAGATATTGCCCCGTGGACAAATCGCCTCGCAACGTCCGCATCCGATACATTTATTCTTGACATGGAGCAAATGCGGTTTCCTTTTCTGGGATTCCGGATTGGAGCACCATGAACAATGTAGGGGACAACCTTGAAGGAAAACGACGGTCCGGATGCCCGGGCCGTCGTGAACGGCGAACCGTTCGATCTCCATGATTGATAACCTATTCTCGCTAACCTTATATTTATTTATCATACAATACCCTGCTTAAAAGTTCCTGTTGAATATTGGGAGATAAATCGACGAATACCGCGGAGAACCCGCTTACCCGGACTATTAGGTCCGGGTAATTTTCCGGGTGCTCTACCGCGTCTTCTAAAACTCCCTTATCTACTACAGTCACCATCAAATGGCAACCCCCTTTCGCAAAATAAGTCTTGAACAGGCTCTTGATGACAGCCCTGTTCTCGTTGAACATGGAAGGAGAAAACTTAATGTTTTGTACCGAGCCTCCATGATACTTGGCGTCGAACTTCGCCAAGGAATTCAGCATGGCCGTGGGGCCGCTTTTATTCGCTCCCCCTTGCGGATTATTGGCAGGATTCATATACATGCACGATAATCGTCCGTCGGGTGAGGCGGCGGTCCGGTTTCCCCATTCCGTGTTTAATTGGTTATTGCTGATAACGATCAAGAAGTATTGCATACCGATGGCGATACCGCGATCGCGTACGCCTTTCGCTACGAACTCGTACAAATCGTTGGCCATCGTATCGGCAGTCTCAAGGTCGTTACCATATTTATCACAGTTCAGGCAATCTTTTCGTAAAGCCTCATAGCCGTTGAAATTAGCTAGCATGGCATCATTCAATTGCCGTAACGTGTATTTTTTTTGATTGAATACCAGATCCCGGATTACCCACAGGGAATCGGAAGTGTTGATATTGCCATACGTCTCGTTTGTCCCGCCTAGATAACGTACGCCTCCGTCCAAAAGCGCTTTTCCCCGTGCGATGCAATCATCGGTCAATAGGCTGGTAAACAAGAAACTTACGTGCTGGTTCATCACCTCATACGAATGGTATTGGGCTTTGACAGACAGATCCAGATAATAATCGAGTAAAGCCTTGTAACCGTCATAGAATTCCTCGAATGTCTGATACTCCTCTAATTTCTTTAGAGGTACCGGCCCGGATTTACGTTTACCGTCAATCGGGTCGATACCATCATTCATATAAATCGTAAGTAGTTTTAGTAAATTGATGCAGATGTTGGGCGTACCCGTACTCTGTCCTTGTATCACGAACTCGGTACAACCGAAAGGCACGTATTGTTCCGCCGTTTTCTCGTCTACACGCATTCCGTACATGACGGCCGGGACGTTTACATCATCATTGTAAAGGGTCGGGTAAGTAGCTCCCGCACCCAAAGCGTCCAACGCTTCGTCCCAGATTTCCTCGGAGGTCTCTTTATCGAAGCGCAAAGTGAATTGCGGCTCTACATATCTGCAATTTTTCGCTACTTTCATGGCGATATGCAGGAATACGTCGGCCTCTTTCGGGTGCTTGCGTCCTTTACCGCCTACGATGATACGTCCGTTTACGGTGGTACGGCGATTCTCAATCATGGTCCAAAGCGAGTGGATATATCGGTATGCCTCTTCGTCGGTCAATCGCCCGGACTTGAGATCGGCTACTAAATAAGGGCCTAGATAATCATCCAGACGACCGTAGTTTATAACACCAGCCAACAAAGCGAATAACCAGAATAACTGCATCGCTTCATGGAACGTACCGGGTTTCTTCTCCTTGATGTTCTCTAGGGCTTGGCAGATACGCTCTAATTCTTTTTGCCTTTTCTCGTCGGCTGAAGCCATTTGATCTCTAGCGTCTTGCTGGAGATGAGAAGCACAATCTACAAAAATATCCAGACATTGGATGCCTGCTTTGTAAAAGTTATTATCGGGTTGCTCTTTGAGTTTCTCCAGTAAATCAGAGCGAAGGCCACCAATGCCCTTATCCAATAGTTTCGGGTAATCCAGCATCATTCCAGATAGACGTGCGGTAGCGATCATCGGGTATTCGCAGTCGATGAACATACCCAATGTATCCTCGGTGAGGACCTCCTTGTTGAATTGGGTCTTTAAATCGTGATCCAACCAATAATCATATAACGCATCCACCCGTTTTCGTTCAGTTTCATCCAGTTGTTGCTGGAAGGCACGGAGTTTCTTGAATACGCAATAATGCCCGACACCCCCTAATGAGGTTACGCATCCGAACCCGATGGGTAGGAAGTCCGTACGTCCGGCGATCAAGTCTTGATCCGTGATCTTGCGAAATAGCGTGGGGTATAAAACTTTCAGGCATTCCACTTCACGTATCTCTTTGGGTAGGGCGGCACAGGCTTTATGGACTGCCGTATACCGCTCCATGATCTCCAGTTGTACGATCAGAGGTTTCTCGCAAGGTAATTTCTTGCTGATCTCTACGTTTTGCGCCCCTTCTACATTGAAATTTGCCATATGA
>ERZ791871.1079-NODE-1079-length-26436-cov-7.544293_pt1 | contig 26436 bp, 23 predicted proteins | sample MGYA00510280_ERZ791871 | MGnify/ENA primary metagenome ERZ791871 (study PRJEB30046, sample SAMN00792111) | human gut metagenome | study: EMG produced TPA metagenomics assembly of the A metagenome-wide association study of gut microbiota in type 2...
CGGGCCCACCCCATCCCGGGGATAGCCGTGCCGGTCTATGTGGCCCGCGGGCTGCCCTCCCCCTGCCTGTATGGCTTTCCCCGGCCCGCGGTCTATCTGACCCCGGCGGCGGCCGGCGAACCGGAGCTGCTGGGCCACGTCCTGCGCCATGAGCTGACCCACCGCCGCCACGGCGACCACATCTGGGCGGTGCTGCGGGCGGCGGCCCTGGCCCTCCACTGGTACAATCCCCTGGTCTGGCTGGCCGCCGTCCTGTCCAGGCGGGACGGGGAGCTGGCCTGCGACGAGGGGGCCCTCCAGGGGGCGGACGACCGGGAGCGGGCGGCCTACGGCCGTACTCTAATCCGGCTGGTGACGGCCCGGCCGTCGGCGGGCGAGCTGCTGTGCTGCGCCACCACTATGACCGCCGGAACATCGAGCTTAAAGGAGCGGATTGCCATGATTGCAAGGAAGCCCAGAACCCTGGCCGCCGTCCTGGCGGCGGTGGTCCTCCTGGCGGGGCTGGCGGTGGGGTGCACCTTCACCGGCGGGCGGAGCGACGCCTGGGAGCCGCTCTCAGAGGAGGAGCTGGCCTACTTCAACGGAGACGGCTTTTTCAATGGGGACTACCTGAACATCCGCAACCAGTTCCTCAGCTCCACCTATGCCGCGCCGGAGGAGATCGACCTGTTCCAGCTCTTCTACTGCGGCGACGGGGACGCCGACTACGCCGCCCCACCGGACGGCGTCGACCCGGTGGCCCTGGAGGCGGCCATGCTGGCCGCCGAGGGCGGCGATGCCCCCGACTGCCCGGCCACCATCCTGACCACCGCCCAGATGGATAAGGTGTTGGAGGAGTATCTGGGCCTCACCCTGGCGGAGACCGGCCAGGTGGGGCTGGAACACTTTACCTATCTGCCCGGCTTCGATGTGTATTTCTACTACCACGGCGACACCAATTACCGCAGCTCCGTCGCCTTCACCGGCGGGGAGCGGCGCGGCGAGCTGGTGCGCCTCACCTACGACGACACCTTCCTGGGCGGCGGATATAAGCAGATCACCCTGCGGGAGCGCGGGGAGAGCTGGCAGTTCGTGTCCAACCTGGCCGTTCAGACCGAGGAGCGGGTTTCCCTGGAGAGCGGGCTGGCCGCCCTGCCGGCGGAGTTGGCGGACAAGGTCGTGGTGGTGGAGAAAAACGACCTCAAGTCCTATAGCTCCGGCATCCTGGCCACCTATTATTACGCGCCGGACTACAACACCGAATGGGGTGGACTGCTCCTCCAGGTGGGGCGCTACAGCCAGGTGGGCTTTGAGCAGTCCTATTATAGCTGGGAGCTGACCGGCGGCTGGGCCTACCTGGGCCGGAGCGGGGACTGGTACTACGCCTGCCACAGCCCCACCGATGTGAACTTCAATCCCGACCACTACGGCGACTACCAGGCCACAGGGGCGGCCCTGATGGCGTGGCTGGAGGAGCTGGCCGCCGGAGCCGGGCTCACCCCTATGGAGGAGGATTCCTTCTACCAGCGGGTGAACGGGGTGCTCTCCTATCCGCACGGGGAGCATCTGCGGGTGAGCTACCGGCCCTATTACGGCCTGTCCGGCTATGAAGAAGTGGCGGACACGGTCTACACCTTGGTGCTCTCCCAGCCCGCGACCCAGGGGGAGAGGGGCATCTGGTGCGTGGATCGCTGGATGGATCAGAATGGCACGCGCTATCTGGTGGTGCCGGAGACCGATCAGCCCATGGACGACTATTACGCCGCCCTCCAGGATGCCTGCGATGCCGGAGAACGGCCCGATCTGCTGGATCCGGTGGCGGTGGCTCTGGACTTTGAGGAGGACTGGAGCGGCCGGGATCTGTCCCCCGACGCCTTTGTGCTGGAGGGTGCAAGCGATCTCTCGGAGCTCTTCGACCTGCCTCTGGCCACGGTGGAGCTGGAGAACGGAGTCGGCGGTTAAGAGGCCAGGGCAGCAACTGCCCGCAAAAAATCCAGGCGCACGCCCAGAATGAGGGCGTGCGCCTGTTTCGTTTTTAGGAGCCGGATGGGGCGGCAAAGGTTACGCCGGTGTAATACCAGTCGATGATGACCGAAACGCGGGCGCCTGCCGCCGAGGCAAAGGTGGTGATCTGGCACATGGACCAGAGCTTGGTGGCGGGGTCCTGCTGGCGCAGCCGCATCCAGTGAGTTTCCTGGGAGTTGTCGTAGAGAATATCGTCGATTATCTGGGCAGTGGAAAAGGATACGCTGTTCCAGGTCTGAGATTCAATGGTGCTCCCGTCGTAGATTGTGGTTCGCCGGAGGTCCACCAGTACGGGGGCCGCAGTGTCCGCTGCCCGGAGGCTCAGACGAATGGCGCTGGTACCGGCGTTCTGCACATTGAGAATCAGCTTGCCCAGGGTGATTTCCCTGGCGCTCCCCGTAGACGACAAATTTATGTTATAGACTTCGGGGCTCGCGCGGAGGTTGGGGGAAACCACGTCGGCCCCGCTGCCGTGGAAGCGCACACGGTAAGCGGTGGGGGAACTCTCCTCCACCGTGATGGTGGGCGCGGGGCCGGTAGCGCCGATGTCACCCTTGACGCCGGTACTTCCCGTCGGTCCGGTTGGCCCCTGGGGCAGCACAAAGTCCAGCGCCACGCCGGTGTCGGAGGGGGTGGCGGTGACAGCGGCGGTAGAGCCCGAGGTTACATTCCGCACCGTGACGGATGGGGTGGCTCCGGTCAGCCCAGTCGGCCCGGTGACGCCCTGGATGCCCTGGGGGCCAGTCGGTCCAGTCGGCCCGGTGACACCCTGGCTGCCCTGAGGTCCAGTTGGCCCGGTGACGCCCTGGATGCCCTGAGGTCCAGTCGGCCCGGTGACACCCTGGCTGCCCTGAGGTCCAGTCGGTCCGGTGACGCCCTGGCTGCCCTGAGGTCCGGTCGGCCCGGTGACGCCCTGGATGCCCTGAGGTCCGGTCGGCCCGGTGACACCCTGGATGCCTTTAGGTCCAGTCGGCCCGGTCGGCCCGGTAAGACCGGTCAACCCTTGGGGGCCGGTGGGGCCGACTTCTCCGGCAGGGCCGGTTGGTCCCATTGGTCCCTGCTCCCCCATAGGACCGGGGCAGCCGCGCTCTCCCTGAGGACCCTGTGGGCCGGTTTCACCCTGTAGACCCTGTTCTCCCATAGGACCTTGTTCACCAACCGGACCGCGGGCTCCGGGATCACCCTGTTCCCCTTTCGGACCCATGGGGCCGGCCGGACCGGGATCACCCTTCGGACCAACCGGACCGCGGTCGCCTTGCGGGCCCATAGGGCCTGGAACTCCACGGATTCCCTGGGGACCCATGGGCCCCGGATCTCCTTTCGGCCCGGCATCGCCCCGCACGCCCTGCGGTCCGCGGGCGCCGGGCAGCCCGGCCATACCGCGGGGCCCGACAGGCCCAGGACAGCCTGGATCGCCCTTTGGACCACGTGGGCCCTGCGGACCCCGCTCACCGGGGATCCCTTGGGGGCCCTGCGGCCCGCGCTGAAACAGTTCGTCATCTGAGGTATCACAGGAGCAGGGGCAGCCCCTTCCTGTGTAATAACATCCATAATAGTTCATAAGGGTACACTCCATACTGGATTGGGCGCAATGGCCCTGCCTTAGACTATGACGCAGAGGCGCAGAGAGCAACACAGGGGGGAAACGCCAACCGGCGTTTCCCCCCTGATCGTCTGTTTGAATGATCCGGGAAGCAGCGCTGTGTCCAGCCCTGGTCTGCAAAAATACATCGTACTGCGCTCCTTTCAGGGCGAAAGACCCCGCTTTTCCGACTGCTGGTACTGCCTCGGTGTCATACCGGTATATCTGCGAAATACCTTAACAAAATAACTCTGCTCACAAAATCCCACCAGGTAGCCCACATCCCCTACCGTGAGGGCAGGGTTGAGGAGAAGCGGCTTGCTCTGTTCTACCCGGATCTGGTTCAGACAGTAAGTAAACGTGCAGGAGCGTTCGGCCTGAAATTTCCTGCTCAAGTAGGCGGGAGAGCAGCCCACGTGCCTTGCAACCTTTGTCAGTTTGAGTGGTCTGGCGAAATGGAGCCTCATGTAGGCGACCGCCTCTGCCACCAGGTCACTTTCCGTCTGCTTTTTCATTCGGATTCCCCCAGTTCACCCTGCAAAAATGGACAGCCATACCTGTTAGGAAAACCGCACTGACTGCGCCGAACACCGGGTAGATCAGACTGATGAGTTCACCGAAGCCCAGCAGAGACGCGCCCCAGGCCACCAGGGAGACAGCGAAAAACCGGAGGACCCTCTCCCGGCCGTGCAGCTCTGTTCCGGCGGAGAGCCGCTCCATACCAGCCAGAAAGCAGGAAAAGGCGGTGACCACCATGGCGATCAGCAGGAGCAAAAGATAGGGAATGCCGAGTCCTGGGGAGATGGCTGTGACCACCGTCAGCATGGGAAATTCCGTCTCGGCCGCCCCGGGATAGTGGTTCAGGACAAGCAGAATCGGCGCGGCCACCATGAAAAGCATGGTACAGCCCAGGCCAATTCCCCTTGGAGTGCACCTTGGTGGGACCTGCCGCCCCAGGGGGGCCAGGATTGCCACAGCGCTGAACATGTTATAGGCCGAAAATGCCATAGCGGAGGGAAGCCACCCAACACCGCCCTGGAACGCAGGCGGCGGACAGGCAGGCAGCAGGAGCAGGGCCCCCGCCCCTAACCCCACCGTACAGAGAACCAGCGCGGGGGCCGCAAAGGAAAAGATAGAGATCATCCCCCGCAGCCCCGACAGAGAGAGGGCTGCGATCAACAGAGCAAAGAGCAATCCGCATAGCCAGGGGGGCAGTCCAAAGGCCTGATGAAGCGCCGCCCCCGTCCCCGCTGTCATGATGGTTACCACCCCGAACAGGAGCAGGACAGAGAAAAGAGCCAGGAGATGTCTGAGCGCCGGGCATTGCCAGGGGACCATCAGGAAGGACAACTCATGCCGGCCGGTCCGCCGGACCATGGTAAGCAGAAGCAGCCCCGCCCCACCCAGCAGCGCGATGCTCAGGCACAGCCCCAGCCAGCCCACCGGGCCAAACCGGCCGAAAAACTGCCACATCTCCCTGCCGGAGACATAGCCGGCCCCCAGAAAACACCCCGAAAAGGCAGCCCCAAGCTGGCGTGCGGAAATGGTCTGTTCCAAAGGTTCCTCCACAGGTCTCCCTCCGTGCTCAATATACGCTTTTTCCCAGAGCCGACTGGATCAGCTCAGAGGCAAGAATGCCGCTCTTATTGGCGGTATCCAGGAAGGGATTGACCTCCACCATGTCCATGGAGATCAGCTTCCTGCTCTCCGCAATGGCCTCTGCCGCCAGAAAGGCTTCACGGGGGGTCAGGCCGTTGTAAACAATCACTCCCGTGCCCGGCACAGCCTCCGGAGTGATGGCATCCACATCAAAGCTGAGGTGGATGCCATCGGTGCCCTCTCCGGCGATCTGGATGGCCCGCTCAATTACCGCGCCCATCCCGAGCTTGTCGATCATATTGATCGGAAACACAGTGACCCCCGCTTGCGCCATACGCTGCCGCTCCAAATCGTCAATGTCCCGTCCGCCGACCTGCACGCAGTGAGCCACGTTAACCGGCGCCGCTCCCTGGCCGAACTCCACCATACAGTCAGGTCCGTAACCACAGACAGCGGAAAAGGGCATCCCGTGCATATTGCCGGTGCATGTGCTCTCCTCGCTGTTCCAGTCGCCGTGGGCATCGATCCAGATGACGCCGATGTTGCCGCTGTGCCTCTTCGAGACCGCCGCGATGCTGCCGGCGGCGATACTGTGGTCGCCGCCCAGGATAACGGGGAAACGCCCCTCCTCCAGGGTTTCCGTAACGGAGAGGTACACCCGCCGGTTCACCTCTGACACCTGTTCATAGTGCAGCAGCTTTTCCCGGCTGGCCCCTGTCCGGGGAGCGAGGATATCTCCCCTGTCCCGTACGTGGTGGCCCTGCCGCTCCAGACCCTCCACAAGCCCTCCAAACCGGATGGCGGCTGGTCCCATGCTGGCCCCCCGCTGCGAGGCACCCCAATCCGACTGAACGCCGATCAGGTCGAGTTTCCGTAACATATCCGCCACTCCCTCTCCGCAGAGATCTGCGGCTCAGATGACTTTTTCCACATAGGGGCTGGTAAATGCCTTGAGCATGCTGCCGTAACCAAGGGTAAACTGTATCCGGTCCCCCACTTGGTATACAGTGGTGCAGTGGGTCAGATCCAGCAGCAGGTGATCCGAGCTTCCGCCCAGGATTTCTATCTGCGGATCCCTGGGCTGCAGGCTGTCTGTGTCCACATCCTGCCGGCCCACCGCCACGATGGCCCGGCGCATGATCCCCTTATCCTCATAGGTGGGCCGGTGTCCGAAAGCATCCACGCCGATCTCGCCTACCGGGAGGGAGGGCTTTTCCTTGATTTCAATGACTTCCGCCTCCAGCTCCAGTGCGTCCCCCACGGTTCCCGGGATTCTTGTGCCATAAGCAGTGTCATTGCCCAGCAGGAAGGACTCGCCCAGGCGCAGATTATTGATGCCCTCCGGCAGATTCCCCTGTTCAATCAGATAAATGGAGCTGGAATTCCCGCCGGAGACCATGGGGAGCCGGATGTGGAAGCGCTGCTCCAGCTTTCGCGCAAGCCCCACCAGCAGGGAGAGATTCTCATTCTTCGGAATGATGGCCCCGTAGCAGGTGAGGTTGGTGCCAAGCCCATACAGGCGTATGTGCTTGAGCAAAAGGAGCTCTGCCACCGTGGAAAAGATCTCCTCTTCCTTTTCGTAAAAGATTCCCTCTCGGAGATCGCCCAGGTCGATCATCAGCACCACATTATGGCGCTTGCCCGCCCGCCCGGCGGCTTCGTCCAGCAGCCGGATGGTGGACAGCTCCGACTGGAAGCTGACATCCGCATACTCCACCACTTCGGATACCTCGCTGGGCATGGACAGGCGGAGCAGAACCGTCTGCTTACCGGCCTGACGCGCCTGTGCGGCATAGGATTTCAGGTTCTGGATGCGGGAGTCGGCCAGAAAATCAACCCCCGGATGCTCCGTGAGCATGCGGACGATGGGGGGATAGGCGCACACGCCCTTGGTCACGATCATAAGGGTGCAGCCGGGAACCTTTTGGATTATGCCGGCGCAGGCGTCCAGGTTCCGGCGCAGTCTGTCCATGTGAATACGCACTCTGGGGTACATGGCTTACGAACTCGCTCCTTCCTGTGTAGTGCGGTTGGGGCAGTGGAGGCGGGTACAGCGGCTGCACTCATGGCTGCAATCCCCTGCTTTCGGCTTGTTCTCCCGGTAGGCGCTCATATCATAGCCCATGGCCTCGCACTCCTCAATGTGCCGCTGTAGCTCCTCTTCCCGCTGCTGCCGCTGGGTCTCAAGCCGGGAGAGCTCCTTGTTGCAGACGGGTACCGGCTCCTCCGCTTTCCGCTCCGGAAAGGTGATGCCCAGGCTCTGCTCCAGCAGCCGGGCGGCCGCCTGGGGGTACCGCTTGGACAGCACGCCCAGCGAGGCCATAATGTAGTCGTGATCCACCAGGATCTGGGCGTGCTCCCCGGGAAGCAGCAGCATGCCCGACTCATTACAGCGGGTGATCTCCCGCATGATCTCCTCACGGTGGGGCAGCCGGGTGAGGGCGCCTCCGGTGCCCACGATGTATTTGACCTGCGTCAAATCCTTGCCCTCGGCCACCGTGCTGCGTCCGGAGGGGCCGTAGATATACCGCAGCCTGCCGGCGTGCCGCTCCGCCGCCTTTACCACGGCCTCTCGGGTAAGCAGCTCCACCAGCTTCACTTCTTCCTCCGTTTTGGGGATGGCCCGATAGGTCTCCAGGGCATGCTCCATGGAAAAGCCCTGCTCCCGGCACTGCTCCCGGAGCTTCTCCTCGCCGATGGACTCCACCACCTTCCAGCGGTTGACATACACGCCCAGATCCCCTTCAACTGTGCGCTTGGCCTTCGGCTCGGGTGAAATCATGAGGCGGGCCACCTGGTCGGACTCCACCGTGACGGAATGCAGATCTGTTGTCGCTCCGCCCACGTCCAAAACAATGAGGTCGCCCAGGTATTCATACAACAGCTTGGTACATTCCATCACCGCGCCCGGCGTGGGGATGATGGGGCCTGTCACCATCTCCCGGACGTGCTCCATGCCTGGAGCATGGGTGATGTTTTGTTCAAACGCATCCTGAATGACCTTCCGGCAGGGCTCTACGTTCAGCGCGTCGATCTTGGGGTAGACATTCTCCACAATGTAGAGCTGCTCCCCCTCCTCCTCCGGGAAAATCAGGCGCATCTCCTCCTGATTCTCCACATTTCCGGCGTAGACGACGGGGATTTTCAGGTTCATGGAGCGGATCATCTCCGCATTGGCGATCGCCGTGTCCCGTTCGCCGTAGTCCACGCCGCCTGCGATCAGAATGAGGTTGGGGCGTATTTCCTTGATCTTGGCCAAATCAGTCCGGCGCAGCCGTCCCGCCGTAACGTAGTGGAGAATCCCTCCCGCGCCCAGGGCCGCCTCCCTGGCGGCCTTGGCCGTCATGTCGTATACCAGGCCGTGTACCGTCATCTTGAGGCCGCCGGCGGCAGAGGATGTGGCCAGCATCTCGCGGTACTCCAGGGACTCCGTTCCCAGCTTGCCGCACAGGTCGGAGACTGCGCTCTGCAGGCCGATACGTACATCTCCGTCCAGTACAGAAGTGGGGGCCTGGCCTTGGCCGAGATAGACCGGACGACCGCCGTCCAGGCCGTGGAAAGCGTTTACCACTGTTGTGGTGGAGCCGATCTCCGCTACAAGGACATCTACTTTCATTACTGTCACCGCCTTTCTGCTGCATTGGAAGGCAGCAAACATACTACAGATTTGCTTTGCAAACAGGCAAACCAGGGCAGAAGGCCGCAGCGCCTCTGCCCCTCGGTTTGCCTGTTTGCCCGACTCGTTTCGTTCGGCGCGCTGTTGCGCGGGACAGGACGACATTCAGCCGAATCAGCCGAGCGGATTGATCCTGCCGGTGCCCACAAAGTAGATACAAATAACCAGAAGTGCCAGAAGGGCGACAAAAACGGCCTTATCAACCTTTGTCTCGAATACTTTTAGTCCCTTTTCCTTTTGTCCCTTGGCATAGACAAAGATACCGGGCACATAAAGCAGGACGGTTGCCAGCATGACGCTGATGCCGGCGGCAAAGACCATCCAGACCGCGTAAACAGCGTTGAAAATACCAATTCCTTTGATCAGCCCGTTCTCCTGCTTCAGCGCCACCTTGCAGAAATACATTGCGCTGAGGAAGTACGGCACCATGATCATGCCGGTGGCAAAGAAGTAAAATACCTGATAGGTCGATTCATTGAAATAGAGCAGAACCAGGAATACCTGCGCAATGATGCTGGTGAGGACAATGGCGAAGACAGGCGCGCCATTTTTATTGGTTCGGGTAAACGCCTTGCAGAACGCGCCGCTCTTGGCCGCCTCATATGGGCACTCCGTGCACATGATGGTGTGGCCCAGCGTGGCCCCCAGCAGGGAGATAATAACGGCGATATTCACCAGGGCAGCGCCCCAGGGGCCCACCACGTGCTCCAGGATACCGGCCATGGGGGGATTGCCCAGGGCGGCCAGCTCCTCATTGGTCATCACGCCGGCGCTCAGGAAGGAAATGATAATATAGAGAATCAGTACGGAAAGGAAGCCGATCACCGTGGCGCGGCCCACGTCGCTGGAACGCTTGGCGCGGCCGGAGATTACCACGGCTCCTTCAATGCCGGTAAACGCCCACACTGTGGTGGTGGTGGTCGCCATGACCTGCTTGCCAAAGCTCATTCCGCCCTCGCTGCCCGAGAAGTTCTGCATAAAGGTCTCGAAGGAGAAGGCGCGGGCAAAAATAATGACGACGATCAGCACCAGAATGGGGATAATTTTTGCGATGGTGGAAACCAGGTTGACCGCAGTGGACTCCTTTGTGCCGCGGAGCACCAGGATAATGGCAATCCACCATACCACGGACATGCCAATGACCGACGGGATGTTGTTTCCTACACCGAACAGGGGCAGAAATTGTCCTACCGAGGCGAACAGAAGTGTCAAAAACGAGATGTTTGAGAGCAGCTCACTTAACCAATAACCCCATGCGGAGTTAAATCCCACATAAGAACCAAAGCCGGCGCGGGCATAGCTGTAAACGCCGCCCTTCAGCTCGGGCTTCAGTTTGTTTAAGTAATAAAAGGCCAGGCAGAGCCCCAGCATACCGATGCCGGTTATCAGCCAGCCCACCAGAACAGCGCCGGAACCGGCCCCGGCCGCAGCAAAGTCGCCCGGGAATGCAAATACCGCACTTGCGATTGTTGCGCCGATGACCAGGCCAAGCAATCCGATAAAGGAAACGCCGCCTGCTTTGTTCGTCGTTTCTTGACTCATGAAGGCTCCTCCTAAATCCAAAATCAGGTTGGGGAATGGGGTTGGGGTCCGTTCATTTCATTTGACTGCATTTTAGACGAACCTGAAACCTATCCTGCCCCGGCTCCCCTTCAGGCCTTCGCCGGGGCATGGATAGATATGGAGCAATCCAGCCGTTCGGGGATTGCTTTGAGCTTACAGCTCACCTCTCCGGCGCATGGCCTCCTCTGCCAGGAAGGTGGCCACGTCGATCCCATGGGAATCCCGGCCGAAGCCCTGGTCAATGCCGGTCTTGACGGCCTCATCCGGGATGACCTGGGTGCCGCCGGCGGCGATGATTACCCGGTCACGAATGCCCTTTTCCACCGCCAGCTCGTTGATGCGCTTCATATTCTTGTAGTGGACGTTATCGTGGGAGATGATGGTGGAGGCCAGAATGGCGTTGGCGTTCAGCTCCACCGCCGCGTCCACCAGCTTTTCCACCGGGACGGAGGTGCCCAGGTAGTGAACCTTGACCCCCCACTTTTCAATGCCGCCGTGCTTGATATTGATAATCTCCCGCAGGCCCACAGAGTGCTCATCCTCGCCTACCGTGCCGCAGACCACCACCATGGGGTGCTCCTCGAACTCTTTGTAAAGCACGGCGTCACTCAGATGGTGGGGCTCGGGGGGGACCTCCAGCTTGGTGGGATCCACGTCGAAGGTCAGCTTGCCCTTCATCTCGATGCGGGTACCCTCCGCCTCCTGAAGAACCTCCTTGCTGATCACCTCAGGGTGATCCAGACCCAGCCGCTTGCCGATCTCCAGGGCCGCCGCCTCAGCCACACGCTTCTCAGCGGGGATACACATGGTCAGCAGGATGGTGCCGTCGGCGCACCACTCCACCTCGGGCTTGAGGGCCTCTCCGTCCAGATACTTCCTCACCTTGTCCATACGGACGTTCACGTTGTCTTCCTCATCCAGCTCGTCGATGTAGACGATCTTGCTGCGGTCCTCAAACGTGCAGCCGCCAATCAGGGCGGAGGGGTTGGCCGGATCGCCGCCGTACTGCTCCACGTTGTTGTAGCCGTAGTGGGCAGTGACGGGGGCCATGTAGTCCTCGGCCCGCTCAAAGATGTAGCCGTAGCCCACGCCGCCCTCAATCTTGCGGGCGATGCCGTCGCCGTTGCGCTCGGGGTACTTGGCGGAGTCCACGAAGAAGCCCTCCTGAACGGCGTTGAAGTAGCCGCCGACCTCCACGATCTCCTCCATGAACAGACAGGCGCGCTCCTTGAGCTCACGGGCCATCTCGCGCAGAGGGCCATCCTTTTTGAGCTCCACCATCTCCATCAGGCCGTCCAGACCGATGAGGGTCTGCTTGGCGTTGTCGATGGCCTCGATATTGTAGATGTGCCAGGGGACGTTGCGGCCCTCGTCAGGGGTGATGGTGGACTGGATGTCCGCGCTGGTCAGCTTTGAAATGAGCATGTTCAGCACGTGGGTCACCGTCGCCTCGCGGGTGGAGGAGCAGATGTACTTCGTGTTCTGCTGGGCCCGCATCTTGTAGCGCCCGCAGATGTCCCGCAGCGCCACGGCGTAGGGCAGGTCGGTATAGACGCAGGGGGCTGGAGTGGCCGTGGGGGGCACGGTGGACAGGCTGATGTTCTCCGGCTTCATGCCCACCCGCTCGGAGAACAGGGAATTGATGGCATGCTGCACGATCAGCTCAGGCATGACCTTCCACGCCTCCCGGGCGGTGGCGTTTGCGTTGTGGGCGCCATCAATCTGCAGCATCCCGGCCCAGGCCATAATGGACTTGGACTCGCAGGCGTCCACGAAGGAGCGCACGCAGTTGATGTCGCGGTAGAGGACGTTGTACTGGGGATCCTGGTGGGCGCCATTGATGCCTTCCTCGGCAAACATGACGGCCACATCGGGGCCAGCTACACCGGAGACATAGGAGTGATAGTTGATGGGGCGGCCCACCTCCTCCTCGATGAGATCCAGCGCCTTACGCTGTGCGCGGACCTGCTTGCGGGTGATGGGAACGCCGCCGATTCCCTGGGGGGTGCCCTCCATCAGGCCGTCGATGTGGGACTGGCCCATATGCCGGATGACCATGATGTGGTCGGCGCCGTGCCAGGCGGCCATGCGCATGCGGCGGATATCGTCCTCAAAGCGGCCGGAGGCAATCTCGGTCGTGATGACCGGAAGCGGCTGGGGGTCGATATCGCCGAAGTACTTGGCCGGGGGAAGGCCGACGCTCTGCTTCAGCGGCTCGGACACATCGTGGTAGGTAAAGGGGCCCATCTCCAGGTTGGGGGCGGGCTTGCGCCAGGTCCATCCCCGGCGCTTGGGCTCGTACTTGTCCAGATCCTTGAGGATGTTGCGTACATCCAGCTTTTCGTTGGGCTTCAGGGTCATCTCAGACATACTTACTTCCCCTCCTTGAACAGCGCGGCGGCTTCATCCCAGTACTTCCCCTGGGCCAGCAGGTGTCCGGCCTCCGGAATGGAGAGATTCTTCTCCCTGGACAGCTTGTAGACGACATGGCCGGCGCCGTGGCTCATCAGGCTGTGATCCATACAGCCCTCCACAATCTTCTGGGTTTCCAGAGAGGAGATGCCCATCCGCAGCAGCACGGCACGCTCTACCGAGGGGGTGGTATTCCTGCGGCCCAGCTCCAGCAGCGGGGCAACCACCTGCTCGGTCAGCGCCCAGAAGCGGTCATACAGCTCCTGGTCGGTCAGATTGGCGATATGCTTTCTTCTCTCAGCAAAATCATCGGCACGCTTCATGGATGTCACGCTCCTCTCTCAAAGTGTGGGCACGATGGCGGCCACCTGCTCCCTGACCCAATCCACGCTCTTGTTGGTCTCCTGGGCCAGAAACTCATAGTCCGCCTCGGTGGGGGTGGCCGTATAGGTCTTTAGGGCCGTCTTGATGAGGGAATGGCGCATCTTGTCCAGATCCAGATCCCTGACCTGGAACTGATAGGGATCGGCGGGCAGGATCACGCTGACGCCGGGCACCTCCTCACCGGGCTTGCCAAAGCGCACCTCGATGCCGTTCTCCCGGGCAAAGTCCAGCTGGGGCTGCACGTGCTTGCCCGCGCCGGTGTACTCGGTCTCGCTGACTACCAGGATCTGATCCTCCGGCAGCTCCTGAGCCAGGCAGAAGGCCGCGGCCAGAGAGGTATTTCCGGCGGGGCCGCGCTCCAGGCCCTCCAGGTTTGCCAGCAGCTCGGTGATGCACATAACTTCGCCCTGCGTCACGGTGACATAGCGATCCATATAGCGCAGGGGACGGGCGGCAGAACGGGGCACGTCGGAGCGATCCGGCCAGTTGGCAAACGGGACGCCGAAGCCGGTATGGCCGGTGGTACAGGACTTCCGGTTGAACTGGGTGTCGGAGGCCATGTGCAGGCCGGTCAGATCAATTGAGGCGGCTACGATCTGCGTATGGCCGACCCCCGCCTTCCGCAGGCCCCGGGCGGTGCCGGTAACCATGCCGCCGCCGGCATTGGTGCACACAACCATGTCGGGATCCCTGCCGAACTGGGCGCGGCACTGAAGGGCAATCTCATGGCCCAGCGTTTCAATGCCGGCGATGCCGAAGGGGGAATAGAGGGAAGCGTTGAAGAAGCCGGTGTCCTCCAGCAGGGAGAGGGACTCATAGAAGAGCTCGGGGCCCACGGTGATCTGCACCACCTCGGCTCCCATGGCCTCGCAGGCCCGGGCCTTCTCAATAATCTCGGGCTGGCCCACCTCCCGGGAGTCGTAGGCTTCCTGGACGATGATGCACTTGAGGCCCTGCATCGCGGCCTGGGAGGCCACGGCGGCGCCGTAGTTACCGGAGGTCGCGGCGATGACGCCCTTATAGCCGTGAGCCTTGGCAAAGGCCACCGCACAGGCGGCCCGGCGGGCCTTAAAGGAGCCGGAGGGGTTGGTCATCTCATCCTTCACACAGATGGTGGCGCCATAGCCGGGCTTGGCGCACTTGCGGGCCAGGGCGGTCAGGTTCCGCAGCGTGAAGAGCGGGGTATTGCCCACTCCGGTCAGCCCCTGCACCCGTTCTACCTCCTCCATGGAGAACCCCGTAGAGGACATCATCTTCTCGTAGTCAAAGGCGATGGAGCCGCTCTCAAAGGCGGAGAAATCCATGCCCAGGGCCTTCTTCATAATTTCGCCCTTGCGGCTCATCACGGAGGCGTAATCCTTTGCCAGTGCCATCACTTATCACCTCCATACAGGAATGCTCTGTAATTGCGGTCGATCTGCACCAGCTCGGGCACGCACTTGCCATAGCTGTGGGTGTAATAGGGGTCGACCTCCACCAGCGTGCCGGTCTCCACCCGGTCTGCGGCCGTGGTGACCTGCACCTCGTCGCCCAGATTGGCGTCGGCCGCTAGGAATCCCTTTGTCCACATCACCAGCGGGGTATTTCTGGTGTCCTCAGGATCCTGAGGGGCACGCTGGCCCACTGGAAGCAGGATCTTCTTAATCCGTACCCATGTTCCTTTTTGAACCATTTCACAGCTTCCTTTCTCCGCGGGTCCGGAGGAGAAAGCTCCTCCGGGCCCGTAACCGTTTCAAGTCGATTGGACGGTTCCTTACTTCACCAGCTTGCAGTCCTCGTCGATCATGTCCCGCATGTCGCCCATGATGGCGTGGGGCACGGGGATGTCGACCATGGTTTTCAGGCCGGGACGGGCGTTGATCACGTGGGGGATGCAGTTCATGATCATGGCCATGGTGCCGATTCCGCCCTCGATCTCGGGAGTATTGACCATGTTGACCGGGGGAATGCCCTGAATTTCCACATAGTCGCCGGTATGGATGCCCACCTGCTCGGGTTCGATCTGCTGAGGGTGGTCCATTTCGATCTTCACCTGGCCGTCCACGGTGCCCCAGCCCTTCATGGCAACGCCCGCCACATGGCCGGCGGCGGCAAAGCCATAGGGGGACTTGCGGTCCACGTCGGTGACGATGGGCTCCATGTCCTGCTCGAATTTATCCAGCTTCCAGCCCAGAGCGTCGGTGATCATGCGGATGGACTCGGCAAAGCCCACGTGGCCGGTCATGGTGCCCGCGGCCTTCCGCTTCTCAAATTCGGCCACCTCCAGGCCGATACCCTGCTCCTCCATGACGGCGGGGCCGAAGGGAGACAGGCTGTTCACCCGGCGGGAGACGATGTGATCCACGCTCTCGCAGGCGCCGGTCCACAGGATGACCAGCAGATCCATGATAAGGCCGGGGTTGATGCCGGTGCCCAGCACGGTGACGCCGTTCCTCCTGGCGATCTCGTCCAGCTTGGCCGCCAGCTCAGGCTCCTGGGCCTGGGGATAAGCCATCTCCTCGGCGGAGGTGATGACGTTCATGCCCCGCTCCATAACAAACACCAGTTTGTCATAGACATCACGGGTAAAGGAGTTGGTGCACACCACCACGATATCGGCGGCGCCGGGCCGGATGACCTCCTCGGCGGTGCCCACGATCACGTCCTCGCGGTCGCCGCGCTCAATGCCGGGCACCACGTCATACAGGCTCTTGCCCAGCTTGGCGCCGATGTCGATGGCGCCCACAATATCCACGCCCTGCTTTTTGCAGAGCATCTTGCCGATGCCGCCGCCCATGGCGCCCAGTCCCCAGAGAATTACCTTCACATTTTTCATGCTGCATTCATCCTTTCCGTTACAGGTCGTGTGGTTCAGGTTCTGTGTCCTGTCTGCGGATAGAAAAAGCAAAGGGTGTGCCAGTTTTTCCGGCGCACCCTTTGATCTGTATAATATTTCAATTAAATTCTTATATTTTCCATTTATATGGACAATTAGCCGGGGTTTAGAGGACATCCACAAAATTTTATTCTGAAACGGCCTGTGAGCTGCTCTGGCAAACATGCACCAAAACAGGTTGACAAGGCGCAAAAAAATGGGCATTGTGCCCACTTTTTTGCGCCCCCCAAGAAGCCGTTAATAAAGAATTCCATATTTTTTCAGCTTGTGCTGAAGGGTCTGCCGCTTCATATGCAGACAGGTTGCGCACTGGGATACGTTCCCCCGGCAGCGGTCGAACATGGTGCGTATCGTTTCCTCCTCAATGCGCTCGATATAGTCCTGCAGGGACTCGCCCGCCTGAAAGTCTGTGCCACGCCGGTCCACGGCCTTGCCGGGCGCGGGCAGGTCCAGGAGCTCTGTTGTAAAGCCGCTGTCCCCATCCATCATGAACATGGCCTGGATCAGGATGTTCTCCAATTCCCGGACGTTTCCCGGGTAGTCGTATTCCATGAGCTGGCGCAGCACATCCCGCGGCAGCTCCGACAGGCGCTTTCCCATCTTCGCATGGTGCTTTTCAATCAGCGCCTGGGCCAGATAGGGGATATCGCCCCTGCGTTCCCGCAGGGGCGGAATATTCAGGGTGACCACGCTGAGGCGGTAGTATAGGTCCTGACGGAGTTTTCCCTGGCGGATCAGGTCGACAGGGTCTTCATTTACAGTAGTGATTACCCGGACATCCACCGGAATATCCTCTGAGCCCCCAACCCGCCGGATGTAGGACTCCTGCAAGACCCGGAGCAGCTTGCTCTGGAGCTCATAGGGCATGGAGTTCAGCTCATCCAGCAGGAGCGTACCGTGGTTGGCCAGCTCAAACAGGCCCGCCCGGTCCACCGCTCCGGTGAACCCGCCCTTGGCGGTGCCGAACAGAAGCCCCTCCAGCAGGTTGCTGGGCAGGGCCGCGCAGTTCTGCGCAATAAAGGGCTTCCCGCTCCGCGTTCCACCGTAGTGGATGCTCTGGGCGAACAGCTCCTTTCCCGTGCCCGTCTCCCCGTAGATCAGCACCGGCATGTCGTTTTGCGCCGCCCGCTTGGCCCGCTCCATGCTCTTCTGGAACTTGGGATCACGCCCGATCAGATCGGAAAAGTGATAGCGTTTGAGCTTCTGTTTTTTGGATGTCTCCTGCGTCCCCACCTGACTTTGCAGATGGGCCAGCCGGTCGCACAGCTCCGACAGCTGAGTTACGTCATTGGCTACCTCGATCACGGCGAGCAACTTCCCGTCGGCATCTTTGACCGGAATGGTAGTATTAATGGTGTGAATATATTTGCCGCTGGCGTTGATGTACCGCTGCGGCTGATTGATGGTGGATGCCCCGGCCTGGAGCGCACGGTAAATCGTACTGGACTCCAGATCCATGTGAGAAAACGCATCCTCAAAACGCCGGCCGACCACATCTGCCGGCTCCATCTGTTCCATCCTGGCCATAACGGAATTGTAAAAAATGGAGGTCCCCTGCCCGGCCACAATATGAACCCCTTCATTCAAAAGGCCTAAGAGCGCCGACAGGATCTCCTTATATTCATTTTCACGCACTATGATATCTCCCAGTACACGCTGTGCCTCTCTTTTGCGAGAGCCCGTAAAAGTAATCAAAGCTAATATAACATATAAAGTCACAGAATTTCAACGTAAGATTTTGACCACTTGAAAAACCCGGCTGGAGGCAGATGACGCTTAAGACCACACCGTGCGGGCAGCCATAACTCGGAGGCAAAAGAGGATAGTATGTGCAGCAGCCGGAAAATCCGCTCCGGATTTGATGCCGGCGGGCAATTTTATTTGGTCTAATCAAATAACTTTTTTAGCTGTTACAAATTCTTTTCAATCTGGATCGGGCAGGGAAAACACCGTATCCTCTATGCACAATGATGACAGTCAAAATAGAAAGAAACCTGTCTTTGACCGAAGTCAAAAACAGGTTTCTTCGCCGGGTGATGGCTACAAAAAGGATGCAGTGGTTGCAGGTCTGCACCAAAAACCAAATCGCAACCCAGCAAAGCGGTTGCGGTTTGGAAAGGAGCCGCGGACGATATGACATCCGCGGCGACATGTCCTGTGTTGATAAAAAATGCACTTTGATAAGGGCTTGGGATTAAGGTTGATTCTATAAAGAAAACCGTTTGAATTCCTCAAGTGTCGCTTCAAGTATCTGTCTGTTTTCGTGCTCAGGCTTTAAATACTGTTGCATTTCTTCAAATATCTGATCGAGATTTTGCAGGTCTGAGTCTGTATATATTAAAGTAAAAATATTAAACTTTCGGTAATATTCTTTGTGCTTCTGCATCTCTTTTTCAAAATTGGCTCTGGCCTCTAAATTGATTTCTTTTTGATTTTTTTCCTTTGTCCTGGATAAGTACCCATGTGTTGACCAGGGAGAAAATTCAAATCCCTGTTTCTGCAATGTATAGGGATTAATAATCGTGAAATCCAACCGATACCTGTGCTGTGTCTGAAGACCGCCATATCGCAATTCTGGGATCAAGAGCGGAATTTCGTATGGCTGCTTGCTGCTTAACACCAACTCGCAATACTTTTTGGCAATCTCCATTTCATAGGGTGATCTCGTTTGTCGAACCATAATATTTTGAAAAAATACCAGGTATTGTTCTATCGTAAAAAACTCTATTCTTTGCGGTGAATGGGGAACGACAAGTCCTGTCTCCAGGACATGTCCGATGGTCCAGTAGTTTGGTTTAAAATGTCGAATTTCACTGACATCGTTTTCCCATTCTCCATTTTTAAAACGAGGGGTGATGAGAAGTCCGTAGCTTGCATTTGTTTGCCCAATCCAAAGTGCTGCTTCTTCCTTTTTAGGGCGTTTTTTTGCCAAGGCATCGCAGTTGCGCCAATATGTGCGCTTTAAAAAAAGAGTCACATATTCTAAGAGTTCCGGATCACTTGTCAGTTGATGCTGAAACTTATACGCCGCCCTGGATGCCTCTTTTCCCGCATCGACGGTCTTTATGTGGTTTATAAGCCCCTTGAACCAACGGGCGGCAAATTCCTCAGGTGAGCTTATCACGTCATCTGTAACATTAAGATACGTCGTGTGCTTCCCTCCGATTTTTGCGTGGAGGGATAATTGCTGAGATTTGAAGTCATCTGGATTGTCTTTGCTGAAGGCATGGCGCCGCAAGATACCAGGAAGCAGTGCGTCCAGTTGACATGTTAGCTGCGCAATCTGTTCTTTTTTCTGTCGCGCAAACCACTGCTTTCCTGTCATAACAGCCACCCTTTACACATTTTTCTCCCAGAGTATTGCTGTAATTATATCAAGTATTCCTATTTTATACAACTCAATATTAATCTCATGTGGTTATGACACAGGGGGGCAGATCCCAAAAATCTTCCATTTTGTATCTCGATTTCAGCTCGTTTGCACTTTCATGCCTCATCTCCGAAGTGAATACAGAAATAGCTGAAAGTCCTGTCATGATAAGGCTTTCAGCTATACCCCCCTATCCGCCAGTCTCATGTAAACTGTTCGAATTGGGTGGGGGCATTCAAAAATCTTGGCGCAGGCGGAATTCACTTCCGCCGGGTATGTGAAGTCCTCACGGTATTCATAAAAATAACCACACCGAAAGGTCTGGTTATTTTTATGCAAATAACGGTTAAAACCGATATTTCTGCAAAATCGAAAAACGCCGCAGAGCGGCGATCCCAAATCACAACCCAGCGCAACGGTTGTGATTTGGGAAGGAGGAGCAGCAAAATAAATGCGCTCTGACTTTTTAAAAAAGTCGGAGCAAACGATTTGACGTTTGCTCCGACGTGGTCTGAGTGTCATGAAAGGATCTGTGGAAAATACAGTAATATCAATGGTTTGTAAGCGGGAAGCAAGGAGTTTTATCCAATCAAATCATATAATCGGAAATATCCTCCGCCTTTTTCCCTTTTTCTAATGCATCAAACTGCGCCTTGATTTGCTCATTCCGTTTAACATTCATGCCATTAGGAAGATATTTAAGGTCCTCTTCCTTGATGTCGATCTCTGCAATATCGTTTTTCTCACCGTATTGCGGGAAATTGACCAGCCAATAACCGTCTACTTCTTGTTCATAACAGATCCAACCCTGCATTCCTTTGTGTACGCCTTCCCGGGCATAGCTTTCTTTTTCCACAATCACTTCAACACAATCCATCATCTGCATTTTATTCACCTCCGTACGGTGTTGTCAGTCGTATCTCGCCGGTAGGCTCAACCATCCAACCTGATATAAACGATACTGTTCCATCGCCATTTCTTCTCGGGATTTCAATTCTGATACTTATTCTTTGACCTGCGAAATTTAACCTTCCCAATTCATAATTTCCAGATACATACTTTTCCCTTGCCTGTCGTTCTATTTCTTTTTGCAGCCAAAATGCATCCACAACTGTATAGCCCCATTCATGAAACAGTTTATCTTTCCCGTGTGAATGTTCACCTCTGGTATTAAACAAATATGGGTCAAATTTGCTGTATGCGCTATGTGCTGCAGCGTTGCTGACAACAATGGTATAAGGAATCGGGTCTAATGTGCAGTGACAGTATGGATGGTGCGGACAAAGCGGAGCTTTTTCCTTCTGAAACCAACAGTCATCCAGCCTCAAGCATTCCTCACAGTGAGTTTTGCCCTCTGAATGGTGCGTCCATTTGACCCAGCTTGGTAGTCCTGCACTCTTTTGTATTGTGCCGAAATATCGCTTATAGTACAACAGTTATTCCCCCTTAAAAGTACAAGAAAATTATTTTTCATAATATAGGGGGAAACAGGCAAAAAGCTGCATGTTTCTGTACAACTTTTTTAGAATAATTTTAGAAATAAAAAAATCGGAGTATCCCGGAGGATACTCCGATGCAAAGGACGGTTAAAATCGATATTTTTGTTTTTGGTGCAGAAGGTGCCGCAGCTTATAAAACAGGGCCGGTCTGCTCAATGCCAGCTTCCTGTGCTGGGGCAATATTCAACTCAGGCAGATCGTTCAGATAGCGTTCCACATTCCGGTAATGCACTCCATTTTCCAATGCGACATCCTCGCCGCGGTACAGGACATATCGCCCTCGGATCGGGCCAAACCGCTGTTCGGTCTTATCACATTTTTCCTGGTCAAGCAGATGCCGGTATTGTGCCGGGACCTGTTTGCCACTGTGCTTGATCTCGAAAATCTCGCAGCAGTTTTCCTTCTCGTCATAGATCACCATGTCAAACTCGCCGACCGCAAACTGCAGCTTGAACACCCGGTGTTCTCTGTCAGCCGACTTCATGGTTTCCAGCAGGACAATATCCTCCAGCATCCGTCCCCGTACTTCTTCGAGGATCCTGCCCGCAGCCTGGGTCTTCTCCAATTCGCTGAGAGCTGAAAAGGTCTCGTCCTTCATCAGCGAGTGGACAAGAGCCTGTGCCTGACAGTATCGCATCCCCGGCTGGGTAAACAGGATGTGTTCCACAGACTTTGCTCCTGGGTCAGCGGTTTCAATGGGACAGTTTACGATCAGTTCCAATGCGGAGAGATACTCTTTGATCTCCCGGATATGGGTATCTGTGATACCGATGGACTGTTCCTCTTTGTTGCGGATATCCAGCAGCTCCATCAGGCGCTGGGTGACCGATTCCGTATCGATATGATCCAATATCTCGGTACGCTTTTCGGGGTCACGCTCTTTCCGAAGATTCGAGGCGGTCAGCCGTAGATCGTGAGATTGGAAGTCATCGGTCAGAACCGAGAGCAGGAACCGGTGGTTCATATCCTCGATGATCCGGTTGATGGCACTGGTCAGCTCACCGGCCTCATACAGAGCGTACAGATGGCGGAAATGTCCGCCTGCCTCATAGCAGGCCAGGGAATGCTGAATGTTTTTGCAGATCGCTGTATCAATGTACCGCCGTGTGGACTCATCATCCCGGAAAGAGGCATCCTGGGCGTTGACATCTTCATCATCAAAGGCAAGCTCACCGGCCCGCAGCGTTCCTCCGTAGCGGATATATTCATCAATGCTGTCGATCCCCAGCAGGCGGCTGTATTCCCGGTATGGGATGAAGGTGGTGTGGATGGGCTTTGCCCGGTCATACAACTCCTGATCCATCGCCAGCCAGAAGCCAAGGGAGTCCGTGCCGGAGAGGACGATCTTCATGCCCATCGCCGCAAATACATCGGAGAAAAGCGCCGCAGAGTCGATGAAATCCCGCATCAGGGTGACCTCATCGATGAATACATAGCGGAAGCCCGCATCGAACAGTTTTTTCAGATCCCGGTTCATCATAGCCATGGTATCGCTTCTGCGGGCTTTGATATAGGTCGTGCGGCTGAGATCTTCTTTGTTCATTCGGGCAATGGCCTGCCGGAGCATGGTGGTCTTTCCGGTCCTGCGCAGGCCAAAGACCAGGCAGACCCTGTCGCTTTCACTGCTGTAGAGATAGTCCTCCAATTGCCCAAAGCAGTCACGGAGGCCCCAGCCCTTTACGCCCTGCGACATAGCGACCAGCCCCTTACCGATGACTACGCTGGTTTCAAAATCCAACTTCGGCTGGCGCACTTTTGGCATCTTGGCTTGCAGTTCTTTCAACTGCGCCTGCAATACTTTGCGCTGCTCTATTTGCTCCCGCAGCGGCTCCAGTTCGCCATCCCGCAGATATTGGCTGTGCTTCTTCCCATTTTCTGTCCACTGATGGTAATAGCGCGTCTTTCCGTTGATCGTCTTTTTGGAAATATAGCCGATGGGCAGGGCGGCGATCTGCCGCTCCAGTTCCTGAATCTTTTCTTTCATACCGCACCTCCATTCTGCTAAATTTATTATACCCCATTCCTCTTATATATTCAAGGGGTTATAAGGGGTTATATTGTTGTAAGCAGTGCCGCACAGAGCAATTTCTGTGCGGCACTGTTATGATTTTCTCGTTTACTCAAATTTCTAATCCGGAAATCTGCTCCCACTGGAGGATATATCTGTCATTGATGATCCGGTTGTCGTGGTAATGCCCGAAGAACCAGTATGTAAACTGGCACCGCTGATTGACCGTTTCCAGAAAATCGGTGAGCTGGTCACTTCCATAGGAGGGGTCGATTTTCCGCACGACACTGCTGGGACCGCAGTGGGACAGGATGCAGTCTACCTTCCAGTTTACCTGCTCCAGATTTTTCAGTGCCTCTACATATTCACGGGCATTTGGCATTTCTTCCGCCCACCAGGAGCGTCCTTTGACCCGGAACATTCCCCGCATTCGGCGCAGCAGCCAATACTTTTGTTCGAAGTCGGGGTCCTCCGGATCAAGGACGCCATCCTGAATGTCGTGGGAGGAGGCTCCTCCCATCGTGAACCATGTGAGACCGCTGAAGGTGAATATCTGGCCTCTCATCAGGTGGAGGATATTTTCCCTCACCTCATGTATCCTTGTCCAACACCTTGATGTTGCTGACCAGCTGACGGACGGTGAGTTCATCAAAATCCGTAAGGGTACCGCTGGCCTGCTCCAATGCCATGTCAAGTTCTGCCAGCCTGCTCTCGAAGGCCGCCGCGCCTCGCTGTTCCTTTTCCAGCTCCGCTTTTTGGGCCATGAGCCTCGTCTTGGCTATGTTGACCTGTTGAAGCTCCTCATCATAGTCGGTACAGTCAGCGCCGGCACTGACGATCAGTTGGAACAGCTCCAGCTGTCGTTCCTGCAGGTTCCGGATCTGAAGCTCCACGGCAGGCAGGCTCATCGTCTGTTCTTCTCCGGCAAGGACGGCCGCAATACCGGCTTTCACCGCGTCCTTGGCGGCCTGCATCCGGAACAGCTCGTTCATAGCGGAGATGACGGCGTCGTGGATGTCGCCCTCATCCAGAGTGGGAGACTGCTTACAAATCTTCCTGCCATGCTCCAGCCGGTTCTGGCACCGCCAGACGACCCGTTTGACCCCTTTCTGCGTCCAGATCACCCGGCGATAAGGGCTGCCGCACTCCCCGCAGACCAGCAGTTCGCTGAGCACATACTTTCCGCAGTATTTCCCGAGCTGCGTCTTCGCCTTGGAGGATGTTTTCTTTAGGCTGGACCGGCGGGCAATCTCCTCCTGTACCTTTTGAAAGGTTTCCCGATCAATGATGGCCGGGTGGCAATCATGGACATAGTATTTGGGCAGTTCGCCGTTGTTCACCCGCTTTTCTCTGGTGAACAGATCCGCAATGTAGGTCTTTTGGAGGAGGGCATCACCAATGTATTTTTCATTGCAGAGCATCTTCTGGACCACACTATCATGCCATACTGTTTTCCCTGTGGCTGTTTTGATCCCATCCGCCATCAGATCGGTGGTGATCTGCCGGACGCTGTGTCCCAGCAGGAACCGGGAGAAGATGCGCCGGACAATGGCCGCCTGCTCCGGATCGATCTCCGGCTGGCCATCCGCACCCCAGCGGTAGCCTCGATGGCCTCAATACATCGTGAGAACTCGTCCGCATCATTCCACTCCTCAATCTGCTCCAGCAGCTTTGCTTCTTCTGCCTGATTCATCATTTCACCGCCTTTTCTGTGTCATCCTTTGCCTTTTTTGAAGTGTCCGCTGCCTCGCCAGGTGTTGACCACACAGGTGAAGATCTGACCGCAGTGTTTGCATCGGATCGTGTGAGCCATAATTTCGTCTGCCCATCCATCCTCAGTCTTTACCTTCTCCAGCGGACAGGTGGATTCCTCTGCCATCAGTTCAAATTCGCCTTGTCCTACCAACTGCTGGATATAGGCAATACAGGCCAGGTAGTCCTTGGGGGCATCAAATTTTCTCCATGTTTGAATGTTTCGGCAGTGCTCGCACATACAGAGCCCTCCTTACGCAAATACTTGCTGGTATTTCTCTTTCAGTTCCTTCGGTGCCGTCTTGATGGCCTTGCTGCCACCATTTTCGGAATCCTTTCCCCAGATGGCCCAGAGCAGGCTCTGCCAAGCGATGGCCCGGAATTTCGGGTCTTTGTTTTCTTCCGGCAGGAGATAAGCGGAAAACCGGCGCTTGATTTCCAGCAGCGCATCGAGGCTTTCCGCATTGGCAATCAGGCTGCGAAATTCCTTGGCAGGCTCCAACCACTGCATAGACAATGCACCCCGCGCCAATACCCCCAGCGTCCATGGTTGAAACCCAAACTTCCGGATCAAGGCATGAAGGAATTTCCCTTGCAGAGAGGAGTGCTCGTCGTCGCAGAGATCCAGATACTCCGTTACCAGCGGTGCCCACCGTTCTCCCTCCAGCCCCAGAGCGAACACAGCAAAGGTGCCGGGCATTGCACAGGCTTCATCCGCGAGGTTTTGGTACCACTCAAACTCCCGCATAGCCAGACGAGCATATCGCTCCATAGCTGGATGCAGACTGGGGTACTGCACAGCGCAGGCAAAGAGCTGATTGACTCCCTTCTTGGGCAAGCCGGGAATGGGCAGATAGATTTTCTCCTTTCCTCTGAACTCCACCGAGTAACTGCGGGGAAATTCCTCCTGAGAAAGCACCGCGCACAGGTAGTCCAGGGCTTCATCATAGCACTCCTCCGTGGAATCCTTGGCGGTGATTCGGATAGTAGCGAAAGCGTCGTTGGCCGAAGCGGTCAGGTGCTTTGTTTTCCGTTTTTGGATGTTAGACGGTAATTTGCCGCTGCCATTGGTTTTCAAATCCTTTACTATGTCGGGGCGGATCTGGGAAACCAGACCAAGAATGTGTTCGGTTTTGAGAGCTTCAAAACTCTGTCCATACACCGTGTAGCAGACCGCCACATAGCAGGCAAAGTGCAGCAGCCCTTCGTCCACATCCTCCGGGCGCAATTCCGGCAACACCGTGCAGGGCGGAAAGACTGTAAAGCCATCTTCACGCTCTCCCACAAGGAAATAGCGTTCCTGCACCTGTTTTTCTATGTACTTCTCCAACTCATAGCAGATCTCTTGCCAGCCCACCAGCCGCCGCATGGCATCGCAGAGAAAAACAGCATCCTCGTTGGGAAATCCCTTCAGTGGCAGACTGGTCAGATAGCGTTCCAGCAGCTGATCCGGAAGGAAGGGCGTTCCATTATGGTTTCGCACCACGGTCGGGTAGGCGGAGTGATTTTCACGGGCGGTGCCGTTCAGCACATCCTGAATACAGATATCCGCTTCCGCCAGCACCTCTGGAGAAGTGTCCGGTTTATGAATCAGATAGTAGCGGTCATTTATGCCGTCGCGTTTTGGCAAACTCATGCTTGATCACCTCTGTTTAGACAATAAAAACGCCCTGCGACACCCTGTCACTTGGACAGGCTGACGCAGGGCATGA
>ERZ791871.1125-NODE-1125-length-25637-cov-3.420217_pt1 | contig 25637 bp, 21 predicted proteins | sample MGYA00510280_ERZ791871 | MGnify/ENA primary metagenome ERZ791871 (study PRJEB30046, sample SAMN00792111) | human gut metagenome | study: EMG produced TPA metagenomics assembly of the A metagenome-wide association study of gut microbiota in type 2...
GAGATTAAAAATCACAGTGCAACTCTGGAAGATGAAAACGGAGCAGGAAAAAGCAAGGACTGGGGTAATGATGGTTACCTGTGTTCTGTAACAGTGGAGTGTATGATTATCTGTAATTGGTAATCAATTTTAACATGCATACCGTGGCAGTATCTGCTGCCACGGTAATTTATAAAAGCAAAGAAGGGATAAAATGAGAATATTTGTTTATGCAAGTAGCATGAGGGGAGAATATTCAAAATCATTAAAAATTATCAAGGATCTTATTGTTAGATTGGAAGGATTGTGTTCAGTAGAAGGATGTTATATATCTACACCTGAAAAAGATTTGATAGAGCCTTGTAGTGGTTGTATGAGTTGTTTAAATACAGGAAAGTGTGTAAAGGATAAGTTAGATCATATGGAGACATTAAAAGAAGAAATGATGGCTTCTGATTTGATTATTCTAGCATCACCCGTCTATTTGCATAATGTAAATGGTCCTATGAAAAATTTTTTAGATAGATTAAATCCGTGGTGTTATACGATGCCATTATTGGGGAAAATAGCACTTCCTGTAACTGTATCAAACACAAATGGAAATTATCAGGTTGATATCTATTTGTCAAAGATACTGAGTATTTTCGGGGCAGGTGTTTTAGGAACATTGTCAATTAAAAATAATTTGATGTCAAAGAAAGAAAAAGATGAAGCGATTGAATTATTATGCAAGTATATAAAGGAATATGAGAGTGGACAACGAGAATTTTTTGTTTCAGAATATCAATTGGAATACTATGAGCAAATGAAAAGGATGCTTAATAATATAGAGAAAGAATCAAGATTGTACCAAATATGGAAAAAGGAGGGAATGCTATCTGCTTCAGATTTTCAAATATTATTTAGTGCAAAACGAAAGGAGAAAAACGAAAATGAAAAGTGTTGAAGTTAAAAATTTAAGGAAAATATACGAAACTAATAGAGGAAGAAACCAATATGTAGCATTAAAGGATGTATCGTTTAGTATTAATTGCGGTGAATTTGTAGCAATTATGGGAGAGTCAGGATCAGGAAAAACAACATTACTAAATATTTTAGCGGGATTGGATAACAGTACTTCAGGAAGTGTTATCATTGATGGTAAGGAAATATCAAAAATGAGAGATTTTGAACTTGCCAAATACAGAAGCCGGAGACTAGGTTTTGTTTTTCAAGATTTCAATTTATTGGATATTTTGACTGTTAAAGAGAATATTTATCTTCCACTTATTTTGAATAAAGCGCAGAGCTCTGTAATGAAAAAAAAGATGGAGGAATTGACAGTTAAGTTAGGAATTAAAGAAATTGTTGATAAATATCCTTATGAAATATCGGGTGGACAGAAACAAAGAACAGCAATAGCAAGAGCAATGGCTATAGAACCAGAGATATTATTAGCCGATGAACCAACAGGCGCATTGGATTCTAAGGCAGCTAATAATATTTTAGATTTGTTTGAAATGTTAAACCAAGAAGGTCAAACTATTTTAATGGTAACGCATAGTGTTAAGGCAGCAAGTAGAGCGGATAGAGTGCTTTTTATTAAAGATGGTGAATTAAACTATCAGATAAAAAAGTATCCGGGAATGTCAAACACTAAAATGAATGAAGAAATTGTTTTTTACTTAACAAATAATGAAATGATACGGTAGGTGATTATTATGTTCTATGTAAAACTTGCATTTAGAAATTTAAAGGAAAATCGAAAGATATACACACCATTTTTTTGTGCAGGAGTCATCTCTTTTGTTATCTACTTTTTAATCTATACAATTGGGAAAAATGATTCAATTGTTTCGATGGTATCATCTGAGTTATTTACTCGGATACTAAAAATGGCTATAGTGATATCAGGAATAATTGTAGCAATCTTTTTATTCTTAGCGAATGGCTATCTGTTTAGAACGAAAAAAAAGATATTAGGAGTGTATAATACTTTAGGGATGTCCAAAAAGCACTTAATTATACTAACATTCTGGGAAATGTTTTTTATTGCAATGGGGGTAATTATCGCAGGGCTATTACTTGGGAATTCGTTGTCGAGTGTTATGTTCATAATTATAGCTAAAGTTTTAAAAAGTGAAGAAATATTGGTATGGCGTTTTAGCTCTGAAGTGAATTTAAAAGTAATTTTGTTATTCGTAATTTTATATGTATTAGTTTGGCTTTTTAATTCATATGTACTTTTAAAAACAAAATCTGTTAATTTACTAAAGGGGGAACAATTAGGAGAGGTTGAACCGTCGAGTTTTAAAATTAAAGCTACTATAGGTGTTGTATTATTAGCCGGTGGTTATTATATGGCGGCGACAACAGTATCTCCTATTCAGGCAGCAAATAGAATCTTTTTTGCAGTACTGTTGATAATTGGTGGAATATATATGGTTTTCGTGTATTCCAGTATTATGATTTTGAAAAAAATGAAACAATTTGAACAGGTTTTTCTTAGAATTTCTAGCTTTATTTCTATTTCCAATCTATTACATCGTATGAAAAAGAATGCGGTTGGAATGGCTTGTATTTGTTTGCTAGGAACTGCGGTAATAACAATAACATCTGCTACAATTTCTTTATATGCAGGTTTAAAGGATCAAGTAAACAAGCAATATGTAACAGAAATAATGTTATCTATGAGTAAAGTAAGTATGCAGGATATATTGGAAATAAATGAAATAATTGGAGACTATTCTAAAGAAAATAGCGGAATACAGAAAAAATTGGGCTTAGTAACATATAAAGTTGATTGCAAAATTGCAGACAATACTATAGAAAATAATTCTAGTATTTCTTTTGTAGATCGTGATTATGGGGTGGTGCATTTTGTTGATGTTGAATCTTATAATTCTTTGGTTGATAAAAAAATTACATTAGAAGAAAATCAGATTATGATTTTTACCAATGATACTAGTTTTGATTATAAAAATGTATCAATTAATGGAGTAGACTATGCAGTTATAGATTATTTGTCGGATATGCCAATATATGATACAGAAGATTTTCAGATTGCCCAAAGTTACTATATCATATGTAGTAATCCATTAATAGCTGAGCCAAATCATCTAAATGAAAAAGAGGATAAAAGTTATAGCGAACTTTCTTACGTATGTGGAATTGAAGTAGATGAGTCTTTTGATAAAGGGAAATTTGTTGAAATCATCAATTCGTATATGAATGAACAGCAGATAAGAGGTGATGCTAGTTATAGAGAAAAAACATATGAATGGCAATTAGCAATGTATTCTGCATTTTTATTTGTTGGAATTGCGTTTAGCATATTGTTTATAGTTATGATGGCATTTGTGATTTACTATAAGCAGATATCGGAGGGGTACGAAGATCAGAATAAATTTAAAGTTATGAAAAATATTGGAGTTACAGAGAATGTCATAAAAAAAATAACAAGACAACAGGTACTTTTTGCATTTTTTGTGCCTTTAGTATTTTCCATAATTAATATGTGTTTTGCGTACAAAACTATTGTAAAATTTTTGATGCTTTTAAATTTGAGAAATACTTCATTATTTGCTCTCTGCGCTTTAGTCACTGCAATCATATTTATTGCAGTATATGGAGGGATTTATGGTCTTACGACAAAACAGTATATAGATATTGTATTAAAACAGGATTAAAAGAAGAGGTGATTATATGGATAAGAAAGAAAGTTATAAACAATTTTGGCTGTCATTGTTTGAAAGCAAAACTAATTATGAAGACATTAATAATGCATTTACTGTGTTATTTGATAAGAATTTAGAAGATGAATTGTATAAAAACAATCTTGCTGTTCAAAATGACATATACAGAGAAGAGTATGAAACTTGGATGAAAAAGGCACAAGAAATTGATAACAAGAAAAAAATAGAATGCAAGTTTCATTTTGGAACATTTTATTTACCATATTTATATTACGTGTCATCAGAGCTAATGAATTGGTCTGAACTAAGAGATCAGAGGATAGATTCAAAAGGGATTTTACAGACATCTATGCAAGGACTAGTTTCGACTCTTGTACCAGTATCAGCAAAAGTGTTGGTACAAGAAGTTAAACGATTACATGCGAAATCTGAACTAGGTGATGGAGAAAGTTCAGAACAGTTTAAAATGTACGAAGAAAAAGTTCTTAATGATAAGTTATATCGACAAGAAATGTTTCAATTATATCCTGTGCTTTTCGAAAAACTTGCTCTAAAAACAAAGATGTTTTTAGAGTTTTATAAAGATATTATCGAAAATGTGTTGTCAGTTTGGGAGGAATTACAGATTAGTGACGGCATTACACTGGATAGAATTGTTTTAGGTCAAGGTGATACTCACAATTATGGTAAGAGCGTTGCAAAACTATTGTTTTCCAATCAAAGTATTTATATTTACAAGCCAAGAGAGTTGACTGTTGATGTCGCATTCAATAAATTGTTAAAAAAATATAATACATGGGTTGGAGAAGGTCAAGATTTAAAAACGTTTTCTGTGATTAATAGAAAAAATTTTGGAATTGTTGAGTTGATCCTTTACAATAATCAGGTAGATGATGAAAAAAAGAAAAAATATTATTTCAGATGTGGTGAATTGTTGGCTATTTTATATTCTCTGAACGCTTCAGATATGCACTGTGAAAATCTTATTGCAAGTGGTGAATATCCAGTAATTATTGACTGTGAAACAGTTGTTTCTCCATTTGCAACTAAAGATAAGGCTGATTTACAATTGTTAGAAAAAACGGAATCTTTAAAGCGAACAGGTCTATTGCCCTTATATATCGGTAGTAATCCAGAAAAAGTAGAAATTGGGGGGATTGGCACTACTAGGAATCATCGAACACCGTACAAAACATATGCCGTGAAAAATCAAGGTAAAAGTGATATCAATTTAGTTTTTGATTATCAAGAAGTGAAAAAAGAACAGAATATCTTTGGAAGTGAGTTGAATAAGAAGAATATAGCGGATATTGAAAATGGTTTTCACTATGCATACATGATTCTAATGAGGCACAAAGGTGAGTATGCTAAAATAGTAGAAGCATTATTTGCAGATGTGCAGATTAGGGTTATTTTAAAAAGTACTGCAGTATATTCAACCTTACTTGGATTAACTTACCATCCGGATATATTGATGGATAATCTGAGCCAGAGGATAATCCTTTGTAAGGATTATGTGGAACATTATAGGAAATTTGAGACAGATATATATATATTAGAAAATCAAGCATTATTGAGGGGGGATATACCTTATTTTTATACATATACGAACGAGAAAGGTATCTTTGCTGAAGGAGGTAAAGTAGCAGATTTTTATTCTGTACCTCCAGTGAAACAAATACTTGATAAGATAAAAAATTTATCTGAAGATGATTTGCATTTTCAAGAGAGAATACTGCATCAATCATATTTTGGAGAAAAAGCAGAATATTCAAAAGATATTACAGGACTTATGTTTGAAGATTATTCTATTGATAAAAATGAATATTTACAACTTGCTGAAAAAATATTAGATGTTATGCTAGATAAGAGTTTTACATTTGGGGATAGTTATAGGAGTTGGATGGATTGCTTATATGACGATAGAAACGATAAACTAGTTAACTATAGTTATGTTGGAGGGGATCTTTATAATGGTGAAGCTGGGATAGCTCTTGCATATTTATATTATGGGGTAGTCAGTGGAAAGTCATATTATATTGAAATTGCAGAGAACATTGCAGCTTATGGAAATAGTGAAATCAAATTTTATAATGAAAATCGGCATTCACTGATAGGGGCATTCACTGGACTTGCTGGAAATTTATATTTGAATTCTAAGTTGTTTAAGTATACTAAAAAGGAAATTTACAAAAAACATTGCTTGCAACTGATTAGTAAAATAGATAAAATTTTAGTTTATGATAAGATGACAGATATCATTGGAGGAGCAGCAGGCTATTTGCTTGTATTATGTTCAATTTTTGAAAATATAGAAGAACCCCAGTTATTGGTGGTAGTAAAAGAGCAAATGAAAGCTGTTGAAAAGATATTAGTTAAGCGTTATAGTGCTAATAATGGTGGGTGGAAGTTAACACTAGAGGGTAAGGAAAAAATATATACTGGATTTGGTCATGGGGATTCGGGTATAATAACAGCTCTTGCAAGGTGTGATCACTTATTAGGGAGTACTAATAATAGGGAAATTATTAATGAAGTAATTAGAAAGCATAAATCACTATTTTCATATGAAAATAAAGGTTGGTATCGAACGAATGAAAAGGAACTGATAGGATACGGTTGGTGTCATGGGACATCAGGAATATTGTTGAGTAGAGTATTACTCAAAAAATACGGCTATGAAAATATAGACGATGATATTAAGTGCGCAATGGAGATTTCTTCTACACGATCTTTTGGAAATAATACTTCGCTTTGTCACGGCGATTTTAGTAGTCTTGAAATAATGAAACTTGCGGGAAAAGTATTGTATGACAAAAAAGTTTTAGAAAGAGAGAAACTTAGTTTTCATTGGCTTTATGAAAATGTAATGCAAGAGAGATATGGAGGGAAATGTTTTAGAGGAACAGAAGTTCTTGGACTGATGCTAGGATTAAGTGGATATGTTTATTCACTTGTACAGCATAGTAGTAATGAAATCCCATCAATATTGTATCTGCAATAATATGTGGGAGTAATAGAAGGAGGTAAGATATGACAGAAAAAACTTGTGGAAATTGCAAATCCAACAAATTAATATTAGTAAAACAAACTTATAATGCATATTATAGTCCGCATATTTCTATGGGCATTGGAAAGAAAGTAAAAATCAGAAGAACTGTTTGTGAAGTTTGCGGACATGTAGATGAATGGGTTACAGATGAACGTGGGTTAGAAAGATTGAAAATAAAGTATTTAAAAAAGAAATAATACATTTTAACAGTAAACTCTAAATTAGGGTAACTGTAGATTTATCATTTTATCACTCATAATGATAGGAAAATAGTTTTTTACTTGAGCCGGCTTTTACTTCATCATTTTGATAGAAAGTAAACATTTATTACATTTGTAGGTTCATTATGAGTGGTAAATAATTTTTAGGATAAGCGCTGAATATTACAGTGCGGCAGAGACATCTATCCGAACTCCTAACCCACCTCGTTTCTTACTTGGCTTGTATCGGATCCAGACCATATACTTCCGCATTGAGAACTCTTTGGTTGGAGCAATACTTTCGATATCGATTTTGTATGGATAATAAGAAATACGATCCATAATGGCATCTGCAAGTGTACTTTCACCGCTACAGATCTACTAATAAGAGCTTTGTTCAGCTTTCTGTCGTATTCGTAATCAATTGCTGTAATACTGGCATCCGGCTCTTCCAGTTCTGCAAAACGGAGGAGTCTTTTTAAACGGTTGTTTTGCGGTTACTATATTCGATATCTACCAGCATACTGAAACGGTCTTCAAAAAGAACTTTCTTCATGTTGTTGTCATCCATCTGGATACGGAATCCCTCTACCATTACTGTAAGACGCATTTCAAGTGTTTTATCGAGTGTACGCTGATTTGACATGATTATTTACTTTCATAGTATCTACTACCTTTGATAATGCCTTGTACTTTTTTTGCTGTCTCTGATGTAGAGAGATCATCCGATGTATAATCAGGTTCACTCGTCATAGCAGCGAGTAGATTATTGATACTTTTATAGATAGGTTTTCCATAATAGGATACTTTCTTTATATAAGCCTATTCCAATTTCGCTGGAGAATGTTTTCAGCCAGCCTTAGCAGTCCCATACAACTTCTGTAGGACTGTTGTTCACCTGTGCCTAGAGGTAAGAATTCTATTAACAACCTTACGGATGTTAATTCCGATAGAATCTGCCCATCTGCGGAAACGGTCACCGTGTCATTCCAGATATTTCTGGTGATCCTGCGACATACGTTCCATAAATCATATCTTAATTGTCAAGGTATTCCGGTTATTGAAAAGTAGCCGGATATTTTTCTATCAACGTAAGCGCAAAATATTGCTACGCTGCCCATGAATCACGCTTGCACCAAAATGATAGATGCAAGCGTTTTACTCTAGTTTAGTTTTGACAGTTCTCTTTCGCAGTCTCGCTCCATGGGGCAAGCTGTTCCAGCTGTTCATCTGACATTTTAGCGTCTGGCCGCTGTGATAAGAGGTATGTCAGATATTTGTAGGTGTTCAGGTCATTCGCTTTTGCCATCTCAACCATTGTATACACAATAGCGCTAGATGTAGCTCCCTTCGGACTGGCACTGAACAGCCAGTTCTTCCGGTTATGCGCTTAAGAACATAATCGAAAAAACTGGTTGTTTTCAGATAGTTCAGATGGAGCAACTGCAAATGCAATGTATCTTACAATTGTTGAGATGGCAAAAGCATACGATTTAAATCTGTATGAATATTTAAAGTTCCTGCTAGAGCATCGTCCTAATGAGAACATGACAGATGAAGAACTGGATTATCTAGCTCCTTGGAGCATAGATGTGCAGGAACAATGTAGCATTAAATAGAGTAAAATGTTAGCCTTCCAGAATCCTAGCAATGGGATTCTGGAAGTATGTTTTGGGGACACCCCGAAACTATGCGCTTACGAAATTTAAGCGCTTACTTCTAACATTTGATTAATGTAGTTTAAGGACAAAAATGTGCTACTTTAGGGACAAAATAAATTGGCTTATCCATAATGTGGTATATTTAATTCATAAAATTGAAAGGTGATTGAAATGTTAGAAAAAATGTCTATGTATTTAGCAAATCAGTTATATATAAAAGGAGAAATAGCAGAAGATAAAATAGTAATAATCCGATATGGGTTTGAAATAATGATATCGTCATTATTTATTTTATTATCAATTCCATTATGTGCGATTATTATGTTCAGGTTGTCAGATGGGATTATTTTTTTACTATTTTTTATGCCAGTGAGGCTTTTTAGTGGTGGGTATCATGCACCTACCTACAAAAAATGTTATGTGTGTACAATGATGCTTTTTAGTATCGTAATATTGATTGCGTATTTATTTCCTATATTAAACATATATACAGTAGTACTAAGCTTGATAGTATGTATTGCATACATTTTTGAAAAAGCTCCTTGTGTAAATGTACATCATCCGCTTTCTGAGCGAAAATATAGAGAGAATAAAATACGAGCGAGGGTTTGTATAATAATCGAATCAATGATGAGCATTATTTTATTTTTCTTGAATACAAGACTGTGTACAGTGTCAGTATACACTCTTTTGCTTGTGGTGGGAATGATGCTATTTTCAAAAGGAAAGGAGATAAAGGCATGTTAAGTAAAATAACACAATTAGTTGAATTTTTTGCAGTGTGGGGTGCGGGAGTAGCATCTTTATTTGGGAGTTATGAACCACAAGTACCTGATAGTTTGATTGAAGACTAGGTTATTGTCGGGATAATTCTTGAAGTAAACCAACTGCTTGAAAATTATTTTGGGAGGTAAAATATTGAAACAAAAAAAAAGTAATCAGCAATTAATGGTTGAAGCAATTAAACTTGCGGTGGGAACAACATCATATTTAGGGTTATCTATTGATTCAGTGTTTGAGGCTACTATTGAAAGACTATATTCTTACTATCAAGAAACAAAGGATAAGTGCTATGCTGAAACAGCTTTGTTACATATACGAGCATATGTGGAGATGGGATTTGACTACGAGGATAAAGCTGAACTTTTTGATCCTATATTAGAAGAATTGGGAACTTCTAGAAATCTGGAATTCCCAAAAGCATATTATTATTCAAAAAAAATTAAAGCTAATAAAACTCAAATCAGGACAATGATTGTAAAATGGCCAGCTTCAAAGTTTCGAATGAATATAAATGAATTAATTCAAGATATATTGGATAAAGTGGTGAATAAAAAAGTAGGTATTTACTACTATAATAGTAATCCTGCCCCTGATAAAGGTAATAATATGGATGGAGATTTATATGAATTGGTAGTAAGTGAAAAAGAAACATATTTTCATGATATTAAACGAAGAAAATATTTTACAATTATTTCATAATTGTTTATACTAAAAAGGATTATTTTTGTGTTAAGTGAGGTGTGTTATGAGGATAGCATTATGTGATGACGATGAAAAAGCACTAATAAAAAATAAAGAAATATTGAAAGAGTGTCTTTCGGAAACCAAAATAGTTGCAGATATAAGAACGTATCGCTCAAGCGATTTCCTTTTATATGATATACAGGAAAATAATTATTTTGATTTGCTATTATTAGACATAGAGATGCCGAAAATTAATGGAATGCAAATTGCAAAGGATGTGAAAAAATTATGTCCAGAAACACTTGTGATTTTTATCACATCACATAGTGAGTATGCTATTGATTCATTTGAGTTATCTGTATTTAGATACATAGAAAAAGGACCGACTATAAAAGAAAAACTTTCATATGCATTGATAGATGGTTTAAATTATATTGAAATTCAAAAAGATGAAATGTACACAATTACAACACCTACGAGATATGAGAGGATACCATATAGGAAAATTTTATATATAAAGAAAGATGGAAAATACGTGGTTTTAACTACTATAAATGGAGAAACTCAGATTCGCAAGCCGTTAGCTGAAGTATATGATGAAATTAATTCAGATGAGTTTGTATATATAGACCGTAGTTGCATTGTAAATCTTATTCATTTGATGCGAATTGAAAAAATGGATGCAATCATGAGAAATGGGGTATCTTTGCCTATAAGCAAAAAAAGATTAGGTATTCTGAAAGATATTATTAACGAATATTGGAGTCAACATGTATGATAAATGCTATTTTTGAAATTATTTCAAGTTTTATAGAAATATATTTGTTTTATGCCATAATTGGTTTGCTTTTTCCAAAAGAGGTAAATCCCCCTAAAATTAAAATTATATTACAGAGTATGGTGTTATTATGCATCGTTTTATATTTGAATAGTTTTGTATTATATTCATGGATGCCATTTTTAGTGTTTCCGACATACGTGGGTATTACAGCCGCTACTTTATATAAAGAAAAATATAGATATACTATTTCTATTGCATTATTTTACTCACTTATTATTTATGTTATTGACTTTTTTAGCGTAACACTACTTAGTATAGTATATAGAAATCCTGATTTTGCACAGTCAGTCTTGTATAGTAAAAGTGTAGATAGATTGGTATATATTTCTGTTTGTAAAATCATATTATTGTTACTTTACTATGAACTGTATAGAACCCATAAAAAAATCAATTTATATTTTGAAGGATATAAATTTTGGATTTTAATTACGATTTGTGGATTTAGTGGTGGTATATTTTTGGCAGAAAAAACTTTGGATCAGTTTGATTTACATATAGCCATTTCATGGGTATTCTTAATAGTTATTATTATTTTGCTGATAATTATTTTAGGAAGTTACATGGTGAGAAAAGTAGAAAAGCAAAATTACGAATTTGCAAAAACTAGGAGTGAACTGTTAGAAAATAATTATACAAATTTAAAACAGGCATATGAATTAAATGCAAAAATGTATCATGATTATAAACATCATATCAGTGCAATTCAAAGTCTAATTTACGAAGAAAATATTGAAGGTTTGAAAGAATATATTAGTAATTTAGAAATGGTACATTTCAATATGAATGACAAAAGATGGACGAGTGATGCAACAGTTAATTTTATCATCAATAATAAAATAAGTGAATGTAAGAAAGAGGGAATTGAGATTAAGGCTAATATTGATTTCCCAATTGATTCTAATATAAAAACTAATGATATGGTGGTTATTTTGGCGAATTTGCTTGATAATGCGATAGAAGCATGCAATCAAATTCCAGTTCCAATTAATAAAAGTATCCATTTAATTATTAGGCGTGTTAATGAGATGCTTGTGATTAAGGTTGAAAATCCATGTTTTCAAACACCTAAAATAATTGATGAAAAGTTTATGACAAATAAGAAAAATAAATATGAACATGGGTGGGGGCTAATTAGCGTAGAAAATACAGCACATAAATATGAGGGAACTTTACGATGTTCGTATGATGCAAAGGAGAAGACATTTAAAACAACTGTAAATTTAGCATGTCAAAAAAATGGTTTTTAACGGAGGGAGAAAAATAAAATGAGAAAAATAAAAAGAATAGCTATTATGTTATGTAGTGTTATGTTAATAGGCACTGCACCGACGATTGTGTGTAATGCTAGCACGGGTGTATCAGAAATAGACGGATATAATGAGGAACGTTTTCAGGAGTTAGTAAATATAGTAGTTGATTTGAAGTTAGATATCAAAGATGAGGAAATGGTATTTACTATATTAGAAGAAAAAGCAGAAAATAATATTCTTCGTAGTAGTATAGGAGATATATGGAATGCACTTACCGAAACAGAAAAAAAACTTTTAATTAAGTATCCATTTGATGCATTAAAAGTAAATACAGCTAAAAATATTGCCACAACACAGACTGAGATTAAATTTGGATACAGTGGATTAGGTGATAGAAGCGATGCATTTAGACATGGTATATGGAATGCAGAAATGACTATTTTGATAGGTGAAAATAAAGCAGAACTATTTGCCACGGCACATGAAGATATTAATACAGAAGGATATGAGTCAGATGGATTTTTAAAAACAGAGCACAGAAATATGGATTTACACAATAATGGTATTGGGCGTGAGATTGGTAAAAACAGTGGAAGTATAACGGAGAATGAATTAGCTGATATAATATATGGTAACATATATTCAAACACATCGAGATTTATTTGGTTACATGAATAATACTATGAATTGTTCGTAAAAATATGTAAGGAAAGTATTCTGAAAATTCAGGGTATTTTCCTTACTTTATACGTATAAATTGTGCGAAATAAATAATGGAGAAATACGAGATATAATAAGCAAAAATAAGAGTAGGTGTATAAAAAGTAATTAAAAAATATACAATAGCACTATAGAGGCTTGTTAGTCTCTTTTTTTTTATCAAAAAATATATCATTTTAAGTTGAAATGTAAGCGCAAAATATTGCTACGTTACTCGCAAATTATACTTGCACCAAAATGATAGATGCAAGCATTTTACTCTGTTTTAGTTTTGGCAGGTAGCTTTCACAGTTTCGCTTCATGGAGAAGCTGTGAAAGCTGTTTATCTGACATGTTATCGTTTGATCGTTGTTATAAGAGATATGTCAGATATTTATAGGTATTCAAATCATTCGATTTTACCATCTCAACCATTGTATACACAATTACGCTGGCGGTGGCTCCTTAGGACTGGTTGAATAATCCGGAGTGAAATCCATCACCTGTCCGGCACATGGAAATCACTTTTGTGCATGTAGAATCATAATTTCTGCAGGAATATTTGTAAAAGCTGCTCCGCACCGCAAATGCGGCAAGACCTTGACCAATATTCCCATAGAAACGGAACCACAATCAAGCAGAAAAAAGGTGATTTCCAAATTCCCGGATTTGTGATTTCAAGCCTCAAGAATACTCACTGGTACTGAACAGCCAGTTCTTCCGACCAACAGAAAGTAAATGGTCTGATTGCATTCTCACTGAGATTGTTAGATAAACTGCAATGACTGCCTTCCAGATAGGCCATCAGCGTGTCTTTCCAATTTTGGGCATAGTTCACCGTTTTGGCCAAACGAGTTCCCTTGTTTGGACGCTGTTGATCCAGCCAATTCTAGAATGCATCCAGTATCGGCTTCTCTTTTTCAAGACGGAACGCTTTTCTCTGCTCTGCAGTATGATTTTTTACTTATGAGTACCGTTCATAATCAAACGGCTTAGAACAGAACTGTACACCCTGCACTGCCGGAAGGCGTAATCATACTCTTTCCCTTTCGGTATGGCACCATGAAGTAACTTCTCACATGTGTCCAGCAAGAGCAGCGTTTGATATCTGGCAGATTGTTATAACCTTGGTATCCATCTGTCTCCAGATATCCGCTGAACCCTTGTAGGAAAGATGCTGCATGAAACTTTGCCCTGGTCTTTGTGTAATGATAGAGCAGGATTGGCGGAAGGCCGTCTTCTCCACTGCAGAAAACCCACATCCAGGAATCTGTTTCAGGATTACGTTCAGGCTCATTCAGTACCTGAACCCTTGTTTCATCTGCCATCAGATATTTTCGCTCCAGTAACTGACGGTGAAAATAGTCATACACATGACAGAGATAATTCTCGGCACAATAAATAATCCAGTTAGCTAGTGTAGCCCGACTTAATGGAACTCCCTGCTGTTTTCAGCCCGTTTCCTGCCGGTTTAACGGCAGACCATTCTGGTACTTCTGGTGCATTGCCCATCCAACAACAGATTCGGATGCATAACTTTCCGGGAACAATGGTTCCTGAACTGGTGCTTTGACAAACATCAAATCATCAAGGTGTTCCTCTGATGTGACACACTCCGGACATTTATACGTTTCGCGATAGATATTTACCACTTTCCCTTTGGCGGGGGTAAAGCGGAATTCATGGCGGACGAATTCTTTTCCAATCTGTTCCATTTGGGATAGTTAGAAGAAAACTTCCAACAGACAGCTTCATTGGCCCTGCCACGGAAATGCTGTTTTTTTCCGCAGGTGTTGGAAGCGTATCCAATGAATGTTCATACGATGGTATATCAGTATCCTGAAAATCTATTCGGACAACTTCCTGATTTTCCGGAGCACGATAGTTGCGTCCGGTTGACACCGGTAAATCCACATAGCCTTTCTGACGTAGCTTTTTTTACTCAGTTGTAAAAAGTGCTTGGTTTGATGTCGTGTTCCTCACATCATTGATGATCTGTCAATCCACTTTGACGGCATTCCATTGTAAGACGGTATTGTTCTTCGGCAGGTTCTTTTGCTTCTCATGAGCACTACTCCATAAATCGAATGGAGTAAAATGTTCGCATCTATCATTTTTAACAATAGAAAATAAAGTAAAATGCTTGCATTCTCTATTAATCATTATGGACTGAGTTTTAGGGCAACGTAATCCGTCGAATTATTTTGCGCTTATGTTGAAATATTAGAAATGTTAGAAAAAACGCCTATTTTTTGAAACTTAATTTATGAATCCTACGTATTGATACAAAAAGAAAAAATTAGGATTCTTACGAATGAAGGAAAGAAAGTTATTAAAACAACTACAGAGAAAGAACGAAAAGGCTTTAGAAGAGATTATGCAGAAATATGGTGCATATGTCACTACGATTTCAAAAGAAATACTTGCGGGGAAAGGTACAAACGAAGATGTGGAAGAAGTAGTATCAGATGTATTTATCTCTTTATGGAATACGGCTGAAAGAATTGATTATGAAAAATACACCAGTATTAAAGCATATATAGGTATGATTGCAAGGAATAAGGCAAAAGATAAAATACGTGCAATTAAAAATTGGAATCTGGAACTTTATGATGATGTGATTTTAATTGATAACCAGGCCGAAAAACTCATGGAGCAAAAGGAACAACAGAGGATTATTCAGAAACTTCTTCAGAAATTAAAGCCGATGGATCAGGAAATCTTTCTTTTATATTATTATAGATATTTTAAAATAGAAGAAATCGCATTACAACTTAATATGAATCCGCAGACCATAAAAACCAGACTTCGAAGAGGCAGGGAAACTTTGCGTCATGCTTTGCGTGAGGAGGGGTATACGGTTTATGAAAATCAAGATTAGTGAGATGTTGGATAATTCGGTTGAGATATTAACAAAGGAAAGAACTGACATAGACAATCTCACAGATATTCAGGACATGGTATATAAAAAGATTATTCGTCGAAAAAAACAGTCCTATTTTTTAAAAGCAGTAGCTGCAGTTGGCACAATATGTTTGGTGACCGGCAGCATTGTTTTGGCGAAAACGCTTTTGGATCCAGGTGGGAAAGTAGAAAAAATAGAAAACCTGGAAGAAGAGCATACGCTCTACGAATCAGATACAGAAGAAGAGAAGATAGTGATTGATATTCAAACAGAATTGCTTAATAAAGACTGTTTATATCAAAATGGTATTCCTATTGCAAAACATATTTTAGAAATACAGACAGATTTTTATACAGCTGATCAACAAATATATGTAGAAAATGGTACAATGCTGATTTTACAGGATCAAGGAAAGGGGATTTTTCTAGAAGAGAATGAAAAGGTCAAAATAAGTGTCAAGCAGGAGAACATGAATAAACAGCCTGGACATACGTTTGAAATAGGATATATTGAAAATGGAAAGCCATTTAAAGTAGATACTGTTGAGGTCGAACAGTATGAAGTTTGGCTGAAAGGGGGAACGCAGAGAGAATATTTTCCATATTTCAAAAATATATCAAGCGATCGAATTATTCTAAATTATCATATAGTAAAGGAGAGTATGGAGAAATGAAGAAAGTAAAAAAAGTAATAGCAATAATGGCTCTTTTGGTTATGACAACAAATAGTACTTCTGTACAGGCAGCGGAACCTCAATCAAATACTATGCATCAGCAAAGTGAGAGGATGGGAATTTCAAGTACAGCGTTGAGTGCAGGAGAAACCATTAATATTATTGATAATGATGGGATGGCATTTTACGTTCCGGGTGGGACTAAGATAAGTTTTTCTATTAGTTTGAAAGCATCAGGAAGTGTTGAAATGGGATATAAAAATTCAAATGGTGTCAGAACAAAAAAGTATAGTGGAACAGGAAAAAGTCACAGTACCACATTTACAATTAGAAGTACAGGATATTATAAATTCTATATAACAAATAAATCTTCTAGTACAATTAGTATTACAGGAGGGAGTTTGAATTTTTAAATGAAGCGAAAGAAAAAAATATGGATCATTATAAAATGGATTATAGGTATTACCATTATATTCATTTTATTGGGAATTATATGGAACACTATATGTAAGAAAATAGATGAATACAAAATAAAAGAGGCGTATGGAAACAGTGTGCAAATAGATGGAAAAAGTATGGTTGTGGAGATTGCCGGAGCGGAACATGACGGTCCTCCGATTATCTTGCTTCCTGGTTTGGGTGAACCGTCGCCTATTTTAGAATTTAAACCTTTAGCAAGTGAATTAGCTAAAAAATACAAGGTGATTACGATTGAGCCATTTGGATATGGACTATCTGATGGAACAAAGCGTGACCGGACGATTGAAAATATCGTAGAAGAACTTCATGAATGTGTAAAAAACTTAGGAGAAGAGGAATACTATCTAATGGGGCATTCCATATCAGGGATATATAGTTTGTATTGGAGCCAGATATATCCAAATGAAATTAAAGGAATTATAGGGATTGATCCATCAGTTCCGAAAATGACAAGTAAAGAAAATAATCCTTTTCCAGTCAGTGTACAGTTGCTCAATCAAATATCTGCGTATACTCAGAAGATAGTCAATATAACGGGAATTACAAGGTTACTTTCTATAAACAATCCAAAGAAAGTTGTGTATGCAGATCCGCAGTACCTATATTCAGAGAAGGAATGGGAAGTTTTCCGCATATTAACGCTGGATAAAGGATATAACGCAACGGTTATGACAGAAATGAAAAATCTTGAAAAAAATATGGATGTAGTGGAGGATATGAAGATTCCAAGAGAAATACCAATATTGGAATTTGTTTCAAAAGAGAATTGCAAGACTATGCCACAGTGGGAACAACTACATAGGGATATTATAGCAGATAAAGAAAATGGAAAAGTAATTTTGCTAGAAGGTTCTCACTATTTACATTTTGAACAGAAGAAGGCAATTGTTGAAAGAACTACACAGTGGATAGATAATAGATAACTATTGTATCTGTGGTAAAAATAGGAAGTTAAGCAGATATTTTAATTTTTGAGGCGTTTGCAATGTACGGTATATCGTGATAGAATGATAAAAAAGTTAAGGAGTGGTGTTGGAAAATGGAATCTACATGTAAGACTAAAATTGTATCATCATTGTTGCGGGAGTCCGGAAAAGGAAAGCTTGATTTTTCTCATCCTTTTCAGAGAAAGGAGGGACAGTGGACTCGGTATATGGAATCGTTGGAAGTGGATTCGCTGCTAAGAGGATATTCTATCAATTTAGTTTATATTTGGAAAAAAGACAATAAAAACTATGTGATAGAAGGAAAGCAGAGGATTACTACCCTACAGAAATATAAAGGGGACAAATTTCCACTTTCTAAGAAACTTGATTCGGTTATGATTGATGGGGAAACTTATGAAATTGCAGGTAAAAGGTTTTCTCAATTAGATGAGATTGTACAAGACAAACTATTGAATGCAGAAGTCTTGATTTTTGAAATGTGGGACTGCACAGAAAAAGAAGTACGGGATATGTTTGTGCGTTTGAATAGTGGAAAGCGATTGAACGGAGCACAGATGCTGACAGGCCTTTTAAATCTTGACATTAGTACAGAACTTTATAAAATTATGGAGCATCCATTTTGGGCAAAGACTGGAATTACAAAAGGTGATATCAGATCAGATAATATGCGTAAAGTAGCCTGCCAAATACTAATGCTTATTTCTGGATACGAATATACTGCTTTTGATCAAAAGAATATTGAAAAGTATGTTGAAATATTGAATAGTGATTCTGAGGAAAGTATCCGTTTGATTGGACATGCCTTGGAGGTTCTTGACAAGTTAGATGAAAAGATTGTGGATAAAATGGATAAGATGAAAAAGTTATCCATTCCAATGGTAGTTGCAGCAATGGATGTAGTGTACGGAGATGAAGAAAAAGAAAACAGTTATCTGTTATGGCTGAAAGACTTTTTTGAAAATTATGATAATCAGACAAAATATCTGGAATATTGTGGAAGAAGTACGGACAAAGGTGAAAATGTAAAAGGACGTTGGGAAATCTTTTCAAAAGTTGTATCAGAGTAATAAACATAACGTAGTAAATTGTTAAATTACTTAGATATTGACACATACAATATCTTATGTTAGAGTGAAAATGAATTAACATTTATACTCATAAAAATCAAAGATGAGTACAAAAATTTTTTCCGATAAAGAATCGGAAACAGATTTTGGAAACAGGTGGCTGTTTCAATAAGAAATAAAGAATTATTAGGCATTTAGAATGAAAAATATTCTAGGTGCCTTTTTTTTATTTCAATCAACGAAAAAGGAGGATAGAGTTAAGCCACAAAAGAAAGAAAAATAGGAGGAAAATCATGAACCAAGAGTACTTAAAAGGAATTCACAGTGAGACGTGTGGAAAAGATGCAATTATTTTTCAGGCAACAGAAAATAATATAATCAGCTTCTTAAAGAATAGTCTATCTGCAGAACGTTCAGAAATCAGAACATTGGATGGGAAACGCTTTCTTACAACAATAAAAGGGAAGTGGATTGATATTTGCCCAGATCGAATGTACCTGGAAGAGAAGTTAAAACCATTGCTTCTGGCTGTGAAGGAAGGTAAAAAAAATCTGATACCATTAAAACAAATAGGTGCAGAACAGTTAGAAGGATATTGTCCGCCAATGCCAGACTGGAACTATTTTTTCTGGTCAGGTTATAGTGATGAAGATTATGACAACTTCAGAAAACAGGAAGAACCCAAAACGGTTTTCTATGAAGCTTTTGGAGAAAAATTTCCGATACAGCTAATAGTAAAAGGATATTCCTACACCGGAAATTTAGAAATTGAAATGGTGAACTGGAAATACCGATATCCTTCACCATGGGCAACCCTGACCGTTGATTTGCATGAGGTGTGCGAAAAGGACTGTACCTATGTAGATACGAACCATCATGGAAGAAAAATTTTGTCCTGGATTTCAGAAAGCGGATTAGGAGAAGTGACAGGAGAAATCAGCAGAAATGGATATTGTACTTATGAGAAAGTTCGTTTCTATCCGGAACGATTAAAGTATTATGATCTGGAAGGGTATCGCAGATATGAAGCAAAATATGAAGAAATACACAAAACATCACTGAAAAGAAATAATTAAAGAACAGGAGGAAGCAGGATGAAAAACTATGAGTTTGAACAGAACAAAAATTATGAAAGTACAAAGCAGATGTTTGAAGAATGTCGAAAAGATGTGGGCGTTTCCAAGGGTGTAAAAAGGGCAATTCCGGTGGTTGATGATGAGATTTGCTTTTCGGATATTCCGGAAAATGGAGTGTGTATTACGTCGCAGTTTGAAAACGGACTTTGCGGAGAAATTATCTGGTGCCGGAACGGAGAAGACATCTATATGCTGCACAGCAGTATTCGTCTTGCCGATCATACAGTCTGGCTTCAGATGGACAAGAAAGGCAAAAGTGAGGCACTACATCTAAAATTATTTTCCGAAGAAGGAACTACAAAGAAAATGAAAAATGAATTTCAGGGGATTTTTATTTCACCTTCTATGCAGGTGAAACGATTTTACGAATATTGTTTTTGGCCAAATTATGTAAAAGGTATAAGACCGATACAGGAAGACAGCCTGAATTTTTATGAGATTTTAAAAAAGATTGTAAGATGTATTGGATCTGATTTTCAGTATGATTTAGAAACAATGCGTATATAGAATAAGACATTTTGAATGGAAATTCTAAGTGTCTTTTTTTATACCTATCAGGCAGGAAATAATTTCCTGCCTACTTTAAAAAGGAGAGAAAGAGCATGAATAAAGTAATAATGACCGGATACGTTGTAAAAGATCCGGAAGTAAATGAATTTAAAAGGAAGAGGCGCAGAAACAAAAGGGCATCGAAATACGGATTAGTTGCAAGTTTTCGATTGTCTGTAAAGCGTCCTTTTAAAACAAAAGATGGAACAAAATATGATTATTTTTCCTGCTCTGCATTTGATAAGAGTGCAGAATTTATAGAGGAGTATATTGAAAAAGGAGATTGCGTTGGAATAGAGGGAATCCTTTTAAATGATAATTATGAAAATGAGGATGGAATGACGATGTATAGAGATAAGATAAATCTTGATAAAATCGAATTACTCCGCAAGCGAAAAGACGAAGATGAGAACGATTACGAAGATGAGGAAGAAGAGGATTACGATGACGATTTTTATGATGAGGATGATTATGAGGACGACGAAGATGACGACTATGAGGAGGAATATCTAGAAGAGGATGACGAAGAAGAGGCGGACGACGAAGATGAGGAAGAAGATGGATATCATCGAAGTATAAGGAAAAGCAGTCAGAAAAAAGGAATCTCTGATCCCCGTAGAAGAAATAGCAGGATAAAGAAACCTAGTTCCAGGAAAAAGTCAGAGCAAAGGAAAAGAGAACAGCCGGAAAGGAGAAATCGGCAGTCGAGAAAAAGTGTTCCGGAAAGAAGAAGGAATGAAAATAAAAAAAGAAACCTGGTGGACGAAGAATTTGAGCGTGTACAAGAATCAGAATATAACAATTATGGATTTGACTAAAAATCCTCGAAGAGAAAGGAAATGGTACTGTTATGAGTGGTAAGTGGAAATATTTTGTGAAAAAGTATCAAAACTTTTGCATTGTGTCGGGCATTGCAGGATTTTTGTTAGCTCCGTTCTTATGGCCCTTTTTTCTTGCAATTCTAGTCAATACATTATCCCTTACAGTGCCGGTTTTGTTGGTGTATCTGTTGGTCTGTCATTTGAAAAAGAAGCCCAAAGAAGTGAAGGGAGAAACCTTCACGGAGCATAAGGAAAGAGATAAACCGAAAGTAACAGTGACGGAAGAGGTGCCAGAAAAGAAGGAAGCACCCATTTATCAGAAAGCAAAACAGCAAATAGAAAAGGCGATAGAAACTGAAAAGAATCCAGAAACAATTCCTGATGTTCGCCAAGAACAGTGGAATGAAGCAGACATAGCAGCAAAAAAATGGTATCTTGGAGAAGGAAGAGAAAAATTTTTTCATATTTCGAAGAAACTGGAGGCAAAAGGTATCTATTCGTTTTCTATTGGGAAAGACGGATTATGTACTATCCGAACAGAGAAAGGATTTCGCAGAGTTGCTGCAATTCGGGATTTCCCGGCAGATAAAAGAATACTCATCAAAAAGGAGTTGGAAAAAGAAGGCGGTTACTCTGTAAAAATTTCTGGTCGTTATATGTGGATTACAAGGAGGTAGTGACTTGTTAGAGTGCAGATATGCTTCTTCCATTTATTATAATCAGGAAAACGGATATACTGTGGCAGTATATGAAACAGAGGAGAACATTCCTGAAGGGAAGAATGGAATTGGAAAAAGGCAGTTTGTGGCAGTTGGCTGTGAATTGCCCAGAAACGAAGGGATTGGTGTCTCTTTAAAAGGACAGTGGAAAGAATCAGAGAAATATGGAAAACAGTATCATGTGACATCTTTCCAAATTCAAATGCCGACAACAGAAGAGGGGGTAAAAGCGTACCTTTCTTCAGGATTGGTGAAAGGAATTGGGCCTGTTATCGCAGAAAGGGTTGTAGAACGATTTGGGAAAAATACCTTCTATGTTTTTGAAGAATGCCCGGAACGATTGCTTGAAATTCCTGGAATTACACAAAAAAAACTGGAGCAGATTTTAGATGGCTATTATCAAAGTGAAAATATCCGTCAGCTTTCAATTTTTCTGTCTTCTGCGGGAGTAACACCAAAGAAGATAGAAAAAATCCAGGAACATTTTGGACACAAGGCAGTCAGCATTATTAAAAGGGATCCATTCCGGTTGTGTGAGATAGAAGGGTTTGGATTTAAAACAGTGGACCCGATAGCAAGGAAAGTAAAACATTTTCAGGCAGATAATCCTTTACGAATAAAAGCAGCTATATTATATGTTTTAAAAGAAGCAGAAGGGGAAGGGCATCTCTATTTAGAGGTGTCTGACATTTTAACAAGAGCCAAGCCGCTGTTGGTGCGTGGAGATAAAAAAGGCAGTGTAACAGAACGGAAAATTCGTGATGCTGGCAATTCTCTGATCAAAGATGATAAAGAACTAATCTGTAGTTATACAAAGATTTATTCTAAGAAAAATTATGAGTCAGAACAAAAGGCTGTTATACAACTTGCCACGCTAAGCAAGTATCCGATAAAAAGGTATGATGTAGAGAAATGGATTTCCAATTTGGAAGCCAAAGAACACATAAAATTAGCGGAAAAGCAAAGAAAAGGGATTGAAATGGTTTTTCAAAATTCAATTTCCATTATAACAGGAGGACCTGGAAGTGGGAAAACAACCCTGCTGCGTTTTATTGTTATGATCCAGGAAAAATTGAATATGGATAGTATGATTTTATTGGCAGCACCTACCGGAAGAGCGCGACAGAGAATGTATGAAGCAACGGGGTATCCGGCACTGACGATACATAAAAGTATCGGACTTACAGGAGCAGAAGGTGAAGGAGCATGGAATGCTGGAGAAATGCTTTGCGATGATTTGATCATCATTGATGAGTGCAGCATGGTAGATATGCATCTGTTTACAAGTCTGATGATGAAAATAAAGACCGGAAGTCGGATTGTTTTTGTGGGAGACAAAGACCAGCTGGAATCAGTAGGGCCTGGAAATGTATTTAAAGAACTCATTGACTCCAGAGTCATTCCAGTTACTGTTTTAGATCAATGTTTCCGGCAGGAAAACCCTACTATTTTGGAGAATGCGATAAAAATCAACTGTGGTAAACAAAATTTGGTATATGATAACAGTTTTTCCTTTGTAGCAGCACATGATGATGAAGAAGCCGCAAAAAAGATTATGAAACTTTTTGATGTGGAGTGGAAGTTGCAAAGGAAAAATGTAAATGCAGTGCAGGTATTAACACCTTTAAGGGAGGATACGAAGGTAAGCGCAAATGCTTTGAATCTAAAAATCAAAGACAGAATCAATCCTTACCAGAGAGGACAACAGGAAATCAAAAATGGAAACAAAATTTTTCGTATACAGGATAAAGTGATGCAGACGAAAAATGAAGATGAAATTTCCAACGGAGATATCGGGATTGTACGAAAAATAGGAAAGATGAGCGGTAAGAAATATATGGAAGTAGATTTTGGAGAAGAGCGGGTTATGCGATATCAGGAAGGAGAATCTTGGAACCTTGTTCATGCGTATGCAATTACTGCACATAAGGGACAAGGCTCCGAGTATCCGGTAGTCATCATTCCGATTTTGTCATGTTTTCGGCGGCATACCTTAAAGCGAAATCTATATTACACCGCAATTACAAGGGCAAAAAGAAAAGTCATTCTTGTGGGAAGCAAACAGGCATTTTCCCAGGCAATACGGGCGGGAAGATCCAAAAAAAGAAATACGTTGTTATCTTATCGGTTAAAAAAAGCATTTACGGAGGTTTCGGATAAGAATGAAGCGGCATAAGAAAATAGTGGTAAACTGCTTATAAAAGCAGAAAGAGTTTTAATGCGAAAAGAACATAAACAATTCTTCCTTATCATACGGAAGGAGGATGATCTGGTGAGAAAAATAAGTGGCATCTTTTTTTCGTGTGTGATAAAATAAGAAAAAGAGGAATAGGCAGGTGAATATAGGTTGAAAGTTGAAAATATACTGGCAAAGAATATTAGTTCTGCAGGAGAGAAAGCCTCCTATGATGCAGCATGCAAACGCCTTCTGGCAAATAAGGTGATCTTGGCATGGATTATGAAAAGTTGTATAGAGGAATATAGAGATTGTGAGATTCAGGAAATTGTAGAGAACTATATAGAAGGAGAGGCAGATGTTGCAGACGTACCCGTAAATATAGATGAACAGGTATCAGAAGAACAAATACAAAATGGAGCAACCGAAGATGCTTCTATTTATGAAGGGGTGGTTACATACGATATTCGCTTTTGTGCGAAGGCTCCGGTGTCGAAAGAAAAAATTCGATTGATCATAAATATTGAAGCGCAAAATGATTTTTATCCAGGCTACCCGATTATAAGCAGAGGAATTTATTATTGCAGCAGATTGATATCTTCGCAGTATGGTGTTGAATTTTCAGATGCACATTATGAGAAGATAAAGAAAGTCTATAGCATTTGGATTTGTATGAATCCACCGAAATATCGGGAAAATAGTATAAACAGATATTCTATTACAGAAGAACAGTTAATTGGTAGTTGTTCGGAAAGAAAAGAAAATTATGATTTACTAACGGCAATTATGATATGTTTAGGGGACTCTGATGATGAAAATGCTTCAGGTATCTTAAAGTTACTGGAAGTTTTGCTTTCTTCGGATCGTGAAGTAAAGGAAAAGAAAGAGATATTACAGAATGATTTTTCAATTGAAATGACAAAGACATTAGAAAGAGAGGTGTCTACTATGTGTAATCTGAGTAAAGGCGTTGAAGAAAAAGGAATTCAGAAGGGAATTGAAAAAGGAATTCAGAAGGGAATTGAACAAGGAATTGAACAAGGAATTGAGAAAGGAATTCTTCTTTCAATTAGAAACCTTATGGAAACAATGGGGTGGTCGGTAGAACAGGCAATGGAAGGCCTGAAAATTCCTGAAGAAGAAAAGAGCAAGTATTTAGATGAATTGAAAAAAATGTAAAAGTACAAAATATATAAATTTTGAAAATAGAGGTGAGCAGTATTATTGTTGTTCACCTTATCGCATAGTTTGTCTGAAACGCAAAGACATTAGAAAGAGGTGCCTATTATGTGTAATCTGAGTAAAGGCGTTGAAGAAAAAGGAATTCAGAAGGGAATTGAA